>Ga0208041_1000269_pt1 | contig 59338 bp, 49 predicted proteins | sample AD_SCU002_MetaG_FD_184453 | JGI IMG/M metagenome (GOLD analysis project Ga0208041, IMG submission 184453) | Active sludge microbial communities of municipal wastewater-treating anaerobic digesters from China - AD_SCU002_MetaG (SPAdes) (version 2) | ecosystem: Engineered > Bioreactor > Anaerobic...
GTCATCGGGTCCGAGAGCGACGGCATCCAGGTGGTGCTCAAGGACAGGACCGGAGAGGCCCGCTTCGAGCAGGTCACCTGCCACGATGAGCCGCTAGCGGGGATCTCCGAGGTCCGGGTCGACCCGTTCGGGGGCGTCTACCTCTTCAACCGCACGACGGTCCTCCGGTATACTACGGATGGGGGAGTTGTCCCGGTCCTCGGCGCCGGGGACCTCAGCCCGTTCCCGGTCACGATCAACGATATTGCGGCGACACCCGAAGGGATGCTCCTCATCGCCTCCGACAACGGGATCTATGGGTGGAACGCATCGGGCATCGCCCTGCATATCACGTCCCGGGACGGTATTCGTTCAAAGTTCGTCAAGAAACTCTTCATCGATGCCTTTGGGCGGTGCTGGTTCGTCGTTCCCGGAAACGTCGGCTACATCCCGCCGGCGACGGGCTCAGCCACCCTCGACCTCTCCGCCGTGCCGGTCCCGGCACCGGAGGCCACCCAGAACGTCTCCGCCGAGGTCCTGATGCCGGATCTCCCCTCCGGCGAGCCCGCCGGGATATCGGAGATGCTTTCTGGAGTGTGGGTGTCCTTTGCGGAATGGATCGGCGGGGTGGGCGCCCGGTTGACCGGGGCCTGAGAGTGCGGGGCGGGGGGCGCCTCTGCTTATCTCTGGAATAGACACCGGAGCCCTGAAAGATTAGGTCGGGGCCGGGACATCGGAGGCGAAGGGGTATTCATTGGCCCCGCCAAGGAAAACTTGAAGAGCCTTTAGTCCTCTCCTGCATCTCTTCTACGGATTGTCATACTTCCACCTACAGTCTCGATCTTCAGCCCATACTCGAGAAGATTCCCTTTGATTGCACTCAGCACGGATTTCGAGGGGATATCGCACCTGGGGGAGGGGCTGACGGGGGGGGGGGGGCCCCCCCCCCCCTCCCCTGTCCCCACCCCCAGGTGCGATACCCCCACGGTCCACTGTACTGGGTTTTCTCCTTGCTTTTAGTCGTACGTAAGATAATAGTCCTCCAAACACTCTACGGGGCCGATCTGGTTGTCGCGTAATTCACGGAGGCAAAGAAATCCTTGATGAAATTCACCAAAATAATAACCTATCACAGTTGCTCCCGAAAACACCGTCTTGTAATCATCACCCGGGTGCCACTGCTTCCACCGCTCTCTATCCTCATCCGACGGGTTACAGTATACTGTATCCCTAAATTGGAATATGTGAGAATAGAATTTAGCCCACTTGCCCCGGGTGGAATAAAGAACAGCATCACGGGGGCAAATAAACGACAATATTCTGTTGGAAAACACAAATCCTTTGTTCGCCTGCACGCATATCCCCTGGGAGGGCTGCCTTGCCCCATCTATATGCAAATGAAAGTCTTTATCCAGTATTTTCCATACCTCTTGGACCCGAATATTGGCAAAGCAGTGTGCTTCGACCCAGTTGTCTGTTGCCCACAGGTATCCAGGATAACAGGTGTTAGCCTGGCGATCATTGATATTGACAAAGTGGAACCAGTCTTTGTTCCATTCTCCAGGGATCTCGTTCAATACCAAGTCTATGCCTCGAATTGCCGAGAGCAGACCTGCGAGAACCATATAGTGTGATTATCCCCGTTGGGTAACATGGGGTACTCTTAACATTTGCAGGTACAACGGAAACCGTATATCCGCCAAAAAAGAAAAGACCTCCCGATGCCCCTCAGGACTTCGAGATCTCCGCGTAGTAATAGTCCCCGGCCGCGATCTGTTCCCTGTCCAGGAACGAACCCGGCTTGTTGATCCGCGGTCTCCCGCTCTTGTCCCGCCGGAAGGTGATCCCGAGCGCTTGTAAGAACCGGTTCATGCCCGGCGCCATATCGAACGGCCCCGCGGCCTTGCCGTGCAGGCCCGGCTCGCCCTCGAAGACCAGGATCCGGTCGCTGATCATGTCGATGACGTAGATGTCGTGGTCGATCACGAGCGTGCTCGCGTCCCGCCCTTCGGCGTGCTTCCGGATCATCCGCGAGATCTTCACCCGCTGCTCCACGTCGAGGTGAGCGCTCGGCTCGTCTAAGATGTAGAGGTCGGCATCACGCGAGAGGCAGATCGCGATCGCCACACGCTGGAGTTCGCCGCCGGAGAGCGTGGTTATGGGCGCCTGGAGGAGCTGCGCAAGCGAGAGGGGTTCTAAGATCTCGTGCTGGTAGAACGATGTGTCGAACTTCGTCGTCGTCTGCCGGAGGACCTCCTCGACGGTCGCCTCCGTGTCGCCCTTGAGGTACTGCGGCTTGTAGGAGATCCGCACCCGGGTGTCCATCGACCCGGTATCGGGTTCGAGCACCCCGGCAAGGAGCCCGGCAAACGTGCTCTTGCCGATACCGTTCGCCCCGAGGACCCCGAGGACCTCGCCGCTCCGGATCTCCCCGCCGTCGATGGTGAGCGAGAACCGGTCAAAGCGCTTTGTCATCGCCGGGAACTCGAGCAGCACCTCCCGGTTCGAGTCGGCGGCATGGGCCCGGGTATCGAACGTCACCGGATAGGTCCTGAACCGGACGTTCTCCTCCGGGAGGAAACCCTCCAGGTACTGGTTGATCCCTATCCGGACGCCCTTCGGGTGGGTGATGACACCGAAGACCGCCGGTTCTCCGTAGGCGATGTGCACCGTATCGGCAAGCATATCAAGGATAGCGAGGTCGTGCTCAACGATCACGACCGGGCGTTCCCGGGCGAGTTCGCGGATCAGGTTTGCGGCGGCCATCCGCTGGTAGACGTCGAGGTAGGGCGTGATCTCATCCAGGAAGTAGAAGTCTGCATCCCGCGCGAGGCAGGCGGTGATCGCCACCCGCTGCAGCTCGCCGCCGGAGAGGGTCGTGATCGGCCGGTCGATGACGGCACGAAGCGAGAGCCGGTCGACGTAGTGATCGAGCTTCCCGCGCTCGTCGGTCGTCGCGAGGAGATCGCGCACCGACCCGGAGAAGACCTTCGGTATCTGGTCGATGTACTGCGGCTTTACGGCGACCTTCACGTTCTTCTGGGAGAGCACCTGGAGGTAATCGAAGAGCTCGGTTCCCTGGTAGAGGTCGAGGACCTCCTTCCAGGAGACTGCAGAATCGGTCCTCCCCAGGTTCGGGATGAGCGTGCCCGAGAGAATCTTCACCGACGTGCTCTTGCCGATACCGTTCGGGCCGAGGATGCCGGTGACCTTCCCCTCGACGGGGATCGGGAGGCCGTAGAGGACGAAGCCGTTCTGGCCGTAGCGGTGGGTCGGCTGGTCGAGTTGTTCGGGGAGGTTGACGATATCGAGAGCCTCAAACGGACACTTCTTCACGCAGATGCCGCACCCGACACAGAGCTCCTCGGATATGACGACCTTCTGGTCTTCGCCGATGACGACGGTCTCGTCGCCGGTCCGGACACGCGGACAGTAGATGATGCACTCGGTGCCGCACTTTACGGGGTGACACCGATCACGGTGTACAACAGCAATACGCATGGGGAATCACAGAACAGTGGTGGTTAAGAGGATCGTCCAGGTCATGAACCAGAGCGCAAACGTCATGAAACTCTGATAAAACCAGTCTTTTTTGTTCAGCTCCATGTAGTCGATCCGGATGAGCATGAAGACGTGCTTCTGGAAGACGACGCCTGCCGCGAGAAGGAGCAGGCCGATGATGGCGTTTGGCTGGAGCCCGGTGACCGGGTCCGCGGTGCCGGAGAGGTAGAACGAGAGTCCTCCGGTCAGAATACCCATGAAGCAGGCTACAAGCGTCCGTTTTATTCGATTCCTGTGCTCGACCTGTTTCTCGGCACGTGTCCGCGGCCGTGTTTTATCAACCTCTGCGGCTACCGCATTCTCACTCATCTTGACACCAATGTTACGCCGTTCCTGGAAGGGGAGGTCGCCCCGGCACGGCGGCCCGGCGAAAAGAACGGGCCAGCGGCCACTTCCCGGATTGACGGAATTATTACATTATAGGGTGTTCTCCGGTTATAAAGATAGGTACCTCCGGCCCTGCGGAACCGGCGGCCCTGACCGATCAACGTGATCCGCAGCAGTCCTTCAGCGGGAGGAGGCGCAGTGAAGAGACGCCGGATAACCCGGGATCATTCGATCGTATACCGCAGGAGCGCCGCAACGCCGCCGAGGGCTGCGAGGCGCTCCCCGGGCTCGAACTCGGTGCTCAGCACCACGACCGATGCGTTGAGGCGCTCGGCCCGCTCGATGAGCATCGTTGTCCCTTCGTCCCGGAGCAGGGTGTCGGAGACGAGGACCGTCTCCGCCGCACCGTAGGCGATCGCCTTTTCGACCTCGTCGATACCGTAGGCGACAGCCCCTCCGGTAGCAACCCGGAGCAGGACCTCGTCCATCAGCCCGACTTCCCGGGCAAGGTGGAGGTCGCCGAGCAGCCGCTCGAGAATCCCCTGCCCGATCACCTCCTGCACGGCGCCCCGCCCGATACGCCGCGTCTCGACGACGACCATCCGCTCCGCGAGGTCGGGTGCACGGGCTCTCACGTAATTCGCGAACTCGTCCTTCACGAACCCCGGACCCGCCACGACGAGCGGTCCCGTAACCGCGGTGAGGGCCTCGAGCGTCTTCTCGAAGAGCACCGACCGGGTGCCGGTATCGGCACCCTTGCTGCTCCCGGCCGTGACGGTGGTCACCCACTCCGGGCCGAACTGGCGCAGGCGGTAGACCTGCGCTTCCCCCTCCTCAACGCTCACGATGTGGACCACGCCGTAGGCCGAGGCATCGACGGCCCGCCGTATCCGCTCGCAGTCGACGGACCGCCACCGCTTGATGACCGAGATCTCAAACCCGGGTTCAACGTTGAGGGTGTGGTGCGCTGTGACGTCCACCCCGCTCTCGATGACCCCGGCGATGCGGAGGCGGTTCGTGTGCTGGTGAAACTCCACCTTCTCGACCCGGATCCCGAGCCGGACCGGCCGTTTCTCCACCTTCTCCGGCCGGAGTTTGTCGGTTGCCGCCTCCACGCTCCGGAACGTCGTCGCAAAGACGAGATCCCCCGGCCCGACCAGGTGGGAGAGGTGCCAGATGTCGTCGAGCGTCTCAGGAAAGAGGCGTATCTCGCCGAACTGATTCCTCAGCTCACGCACTTCAGATTTCATGATTCCACGATATCGGAGCCTCCCGGCGGGACGAACGCGGCGACCGCCTCGGTGTTCAGGGCGTTCTTGAGCCCTTTCCACTCGTCCTCCGAGAGTTTCTCCCTGAGCGCCCGGACCACCTTCTTTGCCGTGTCGTTTTGCTCGAACTGCCCGGGAAGGAGTTCCACCCGGACCTTCGCACGTCCGGCGACGGCCGAGGGCGGGCCGCCGATGACGGCGACCGCGGGTGCCATCGCAAGACCGATCGCCACCCCGAGGGGGACGTTCCGGAAGTACTGCCGCTCTCCCCGGACGATGAAGGCGCCCCGGGCCACGTACTCGCCGGACTCGGCCGTCTTGCTCACCTGGTCGGGGCGGGCTGCGTAGACGTCCGCCGTGAAGTGCCCGGCCTTCCAGGCATTTGAGTAGGATGCGGCGAACTGGACGGCCTCGTCCAGGTGTTCGGTCGCGCCCTTTACGATGACGACGCTTCCACCGTGGACGTCGGCGTGGACGAAGAGGTCCCCGCCTTCCATATACTTCTTGACGAGTTCCTCGTTCTGGGAGGCGTCCCGGCCGCCGATGACAAGGACGCCGTCGGAGGTGGTGAACCAGCGGAACCGGTGATACCACCGCTTCTTCAGGAGGGCAAGGGTCTGTTTCTGCCGGGGCTTCTCGGGGACCATCCGCTCCATCGCCGCGAGTGCGCCCGTCTTCTTCTTCCGGAACTTCTTGATCTGGTCGTAGTAGCGGCCGAGGTTCTGCTCGATCGTCTCGTGGACGTAGATCTTCACCCGCTCGCCCGAAAGGTCGAGTTCCACCGCCGCCTCGGCAGGGTGGACCGCCCGGACCATCTTCGCCGCCGGGTTATCGCCGTTTGATCTGAGGATCTGCTCGATCTCCTGCCACGAGCGCTCTTTACTCGCGTCATCGAGCGTCGTTATGATTCCGGCAACAGCAGTGTAGTTCTCGTAGATCACCTCTACGACCCGCTGGTAGCGCTCGACCTTCTTCTCAAACCCCTTGATCGCCTCCGCCTGGCGCCGGCGGATCACCTCCGCCTGGGAGAGGCGGGGTTTCTCGGTGGCTGCGGCCTCCTTCTCCCCCGCGACCTCCGGGTAGAAGGCATCCAGAGCCTCGCTGAAGGTCGCAAACCGCTCGCGAACCTCCTCGCCGGCAAGCACCACCGGCCAGCACCCGGACGGCGTTATTACCGGATCGCTCCGCCCAGAGACCGCGGCCATCAACCGTTCAAATGCCTCCCGGACCGCCGCCGCGTCCACCTCGGCGGCCGCGGCGCTCTTCTCGACACCCGCGATCCGGCAGACCTCTTCGGCGTACGCCCCGCCGAGCATGCACCCGACCGCGAGCGTCCGGACGATGTCGCGGTCGGACCCATCAAGCATCCCCTGGAACGCTTCCGGGGAGAGAGACGAGCAGTCGGCCCCCTCAAAGGCGTAGACGGCGCCGGGGACCACCTCCCGGGTCTTGAACCGGTGGTGCCAGAGGGGTTTGATGATCGTGTAACGTTCGTCGCAGAGGATCGCGTTCCCCTCGTCGAAGAGCTCGAAGATGAGATGGTAGGTCGTATCCCGCTTCCCGACGTCGATGCTCATGGTGCGCTCAAGCCCGAGCTGGCGGATGCCGAGCACCTTCCCGCCCTCGAGGTGCTTTCTGAGCAGCATCGCAAAACTCGGCGGGTTCTTCGGGGGTGTGGGGAACTCCGCAGTGAAGTGGGCGCGCCGTCCGGTCTCGATGAGCAACAGGTATTTTGCCCGGTCCTCCCCGTTTAGCCTGATACCGAGGGTCTTTGCGTCGAACTGGTAGATCTTGCCGACCCAGAGCGGGAGGCGATCGGCAGACTCCGCCACCAGCGCCCGAAGATCGACCCCGCTCATTCCCTGTAATGTTGCCATTGGTTCCAGAATACATTCGGCCCGGTACCTAAAGAAGGGTACGGGCAAGCGGCACAGGATCCGGATTAGATGGAGATCGGGCAGATGGATGCGCTGTGTCCTGGGGGAATAGAAAGGGATCGACGACTTCGGGGATTTTGTAACTCTTTGAGATCCTTAAGCGGATCACATTGCTGATGTCGGTCGCATGTCACTGTCTACGGATTTCAGGTGGATATCACCACGCGGGGGGTGGGGACAGGGGAGGGGGGTCTCCCCCATATGCGCTAACCTAACCTACCGGTACCGCCAATCCCTGTTGATACTGGTACGCTGCGAACACCTGACGAGTTCTCTTTCTCTTCCTCTCTGCAAGTTGTTTTGCAATGAGATGCCAGCGTTCGAGACATTTTTTCAGCGACAGAATCGGATTTACTGCACATCGCAGCAAGTGAACTGCAAACGACGTCTCTCGCCACAGGTTGGTTTGTTCGGGATCTTCCTCATCCCCGGGCATGGAGGGGGTATCCCCAGGGGGAAAAAAAACGTCCCTCGTCGACGATTGCCGTCGTAAGAAGGGCCACAACCATCTTCCCGTGTAACCACGCTTTTGCGCTGACCGGATCCGTTTTTGGGAGATGTCCCAGACCCAATAGTGATTTTAATCGTTTGAATGCTAATTCCACTTGCCATCGCATCCGATACAACGACAGGACTTCTTCCGCAGTGACCACATCCCTCGTGAGCGAGGTGACAACAAAGACGTACTCGTGTAACTCAAGTGTTTCCTCACTGATTGGCCTTTGTTTTTTGATCTGACTCTGAATAACCGCTTTCTTTGAACGCTCTGCAGCTTCAGGAGATTTCTTTATCACACATAGGCGAACGGGCTTTCGTTGGTTCTCCGAAAACCCATAGAAGACATCAAAATCACCAAGCTCTCCATAATCCAAGGTACGAAACTGCTCTAACACATCAAACTCTTCATGCTCATTTTTCATCAATTTAAACGCCTTATTTCTGAGCCTGACCAGAAAATCTCCCTCATGGTCGAGAACATACGTTATCCCGGTAATCGTCCCATAGCCCCGGTCACCGACCAGGAGATCTCCGTTGCGAACCGGAAAATTGCGGAAGGATTCTCCCACGGTTGGGTCGGTAATGTGAAAATGGTCGCACGAAAGGCCAAATAACTCAATGCTGTAATGTAATCGCCAGTCAGACCCGGTACTGCCGGGTTCGGTGATGACACTCGCATCGACAAGACGGACAGTGAAGTCCTGCAACCACTGCGGTTTGTGAACAGCCCCATGAACCTGGTCTGCAAGATGGATCGAGAGCCATCGCAGCCATTCCGAACTGGCCCGAAGACGCTTCAAGAGAGCAACATCGGAAATATCCACTAATCCAGCTTCTTTTGCCCGTACGACAGTTTCTCGCATCGAACAACCGTCGGCTAAGTGAATGAGAAGGACACGCAGCAACACGTCTGCAGAGACAATTTTACGCCGGCGGGTTAGGGCGCCAAGTTCTTGGGCTTTGTCTTCCCAACCCTCAGGCAGAAATTGTAACAGAAACTTCCAGTTCTCATCGAATGCTATTTCCATGCCCAGTCCGCTCTCCCGTTCCCTGATTACAAGGTACTAGTGCACCGGCCACAGTAAAATACATGTCGATAAAGTTAGCGCATATGGGGGTCTCCCCCCTCCCCTGAAACCCCTCCCCAGACGCGATATCCACCACGGTCCAGTTTACGGGGCTTTGTCCTCACTTTCAACTACGTCGCCGTAAAGCAGACTCACGGTGCTCAAATCCCCGTCTTTCCCACCACCAGTTACAGCAAATGTCCAGATGAGGAAAAACCTTAGGGTAAAACTACTCTTCAAAAAAAAGCAAAAAGTCAGAGCGGAGGAGGTTACTCCTCAGACTCTTCCGTCTCTTCGATCTCGGGCGCAGTCTCCGGCGTGGCCGGGCGCGAGATCGTCTCCTTCATGACGACGTCTTTGACATCGGGGTAGTTCTCGAAGATCTCGCGGACGAGGGTGCCCCGCCAGACCATCCAGCGCCGGTCATATGTGATCGCGGGCGGAAGCGTCAGTTCGGCCACGCCGTCGGCGATGCTGATCCCGATGTCGGTTCGGCCCGAGAAGAGCTTGATGAGACCCTTGATCTGCTCTATCGGGTCCTCGACCTTCTCCAGGATCGAGTAGGAGTAGGTCAGGGTCTGGCCAGCAAGCGGATGGTTGAAGTCGACGACCGCGCGCTTTCCGATGACGTCGATGACGACGCCCTCGCGGCCCTCAACCTCGATCCGCGTTCCGCGCTTCGGCTTCTCGCGGAACTGCGAGGTCGGGACGGACTTCATGCCGTCTTCCTCGTGCGGCCCGAACGCCTTCTCGGGCGGGATATCAACCTGGCCCTCGGCGCCGACTTCCTTCCCGATCAGCTCGTCCTCAAGGCCGATGATGACGTGGTGGCTCCCCAGGCGGACGGTGACAGGACCGTACTCCGCCCGCGGGTTGTAGATCCCCTCTTCCTTTGCGCTCTCCTCATCCGTGGTATCGAAGATATTCTCACCGGCGCGGCCGGTGTATCTGAGCCTGATAAAATCTCCTTCCTGAAGTGCCATTCCATTCACCTTGAATAGCAGCTGCGTTATCGGGCCGATACGGGACGCGTACAGGCCCGCCGCATACCTGCGTCTCGTTGTCCCACTTTATTTGGATGGAATGGTATTTATCTTGCGGGGGTGAGGAAGGGGAATGGGACCGGACAGGATCATAGACGAGGGAGAGCAGCAGGCGGAGAGTGTCTCGTACGCCCCCTCTCCCCCTGGAGAGTTCTGCGGCAGAGAGAAGGAGCGAGAGAGACTCTCGGCCATCCTCTCGCGGGCAACAGAGCACGGGCAGGCGGTGATGATCTCCGGCCCGCCCGGCATCGGGAAGAGTTCGCTCCTGAACCTGCTCGCATACGAGGTGCAGGAGAACCCCGCCGGGGGCGAGGAGCCTGTCCTCAGGGGTGAGGTCTTCGACCTCCCGGGGATGATCTTCTCGGTCTTCCGGGACCTGTTGAAGGACCTGCGAGGGCACGCCGCTTCCGCGAGATTCGGGGAGATCCTCGGTACCGAGGGGATGAAGGAGGCAGTCCGGTATGCCGACGACGTGCTGGAGAAGTATGCCGCCCCGGTGGAGCCGGTGGGCCTGCTCTCCAAGACCGGCGAGGAGATTATCGGCATCTTCGCCCGGTCGCCTGAGGTCGGGTACGACCGGGTGCGCCAGGCGTTCGAGGAGCTGCTCCGGGAACTCGGGGGACTGATGGCCGGGACCGGTCGGGCCGCGGCAGTCCTGCTCGACGACGTTCATCTCGCCTCGAGCCTCGACCGGCGCCTCCTCCTGGACACCGTCCGCGATCTTCCGCCCGGCATCCTCCTTGCCTTCACCTGCCGGACGGGGGATGCGGCCGGCCCGGGGAAGGAGGAGATCCAGGGTCTTGAGATCCCCGAAGTGCCGCTATCAGGGATGCAGCCCCACGAGATCCGGGAACTGGCGGAGAGGCGGTTTGACCTCTCCATCGATGACGCAGCAGCAGCCGCCCTCCTCGAGGAGACCGGGGGCGACCCGTTCAGCCTCATGGCCTGCTTCAACGCCCTGCGCCACCGCGGCATTACACCCTCTAAAGAAACGATCGCAGACGTGCTTGCCGGGGCAGAAGACCCGGCAGGGCTTGCCCTCGCCACGCTCCCCGGGCCAGAGGGGGCATGGGCGGAGGGGCTCTCTGTCTTAAACCCCCCGTTCCCGGTGCCGGTCATGGGCTGCATGCTCGACATCCCGGGGACGAGTGTGACGGACCGGCTGCAGGGGAGCAGCATATTCCGGAGGCTCCCCGGCGGCGAATACGCCTTCGCGCACCCCCTCCTCCAGGAGCACTGCAGGCGCGAACTCATCCCGGGTGCACGGGTAGCGCTCAATGCCCGTGCGGCAGACTGCTTCGAGCGTTCCATGCACCGCCTCTCCGGCAGGCTGCACGTCCTCCTCTCGCTTGCCTGCCACTACTTCCACGCGCGGGAGTACGGAAAGGCGGCGGACCTGAACCTGGAGCTGGGGCTCCGGTTCCATCACCGCGAGGATCACGACACGGCTCTGGTGATGACAGAGCGGGCGATCGTCTCTGCGGAGCATCTCGGGGACGGTGCTCTCCTTGCCGCCGCACGGAACCAGAGAGACCTTGTCCGGCAGGCGATCACCGGCCCGGTCCGGCCCGTGCAGTGAGGGTTTATCATGCTTCCGAAAGAGACGATCTGACGCGACTGTCATGCTCGAAGTAGAAGCGAAGTTTGCGGTCCCTGATACCTCCCGCATCAGGGCCCGGCTCAACCGGCAGGGAGTGCGGATGACGAGGAGGCAGCAGGAGCGCGACGTCTACTACAACGCCCCCCACCGTGATTTCGGAGAGACTGACGAGGCATTACGGGTCAGGTACGACGATACCGGGGTCACCGTGACCTACAAAGCCCCCAAGATCCGGGTAGGGAGCGCAAAGGCCCGCGAGGAGTTCAACCTCGCGGTGGCCTCGGGAGAGACCCTTGAAGAGATCCTCTCCCGCCTCGGTTTCCGGCGGGCCGCCACGGTCTCAAAGGTGCGGGAGTTCTACGAGAAGGAGGATGTGACGGTGACGCTCGACGACGTCGAGGGGCTCGGGAGATTCATCGAGATCGAGATCCTGACCGAGGATGATACAAAGGACGCTGCCGAACGGATAGGAGCGGTTGCAAAAGGGTTGGGTGTAGACGGTCCACCGATCTACACCTCGTATCTTGAGATGCTGTTATCTAAACAGCGATAAGGTCGATCTGAATCTCTTTTGGCTCCGTCCCAAAGTGGATGAGAGCGCCGTAGCCCTCTGATGCGGGCCCGGGGTTGACGACAGTGACGCCGTCGACCTCGGTGATCCCCCGTGCTTCGTGAATGTGAGCACAGCAGACCAGGTCGAACCGGGTCATGTGCTTTCGGATGCTCTGGCAGCCGACATGCTCCTCGCCGATGGAATCCAGGGCTCCGTAGGGCGGGGCGTGGCTGATCAGGACGTTGTGGATGTTCTTGTCCATGTGGTTGACGATCCGGGTGAGTTCACCATCAATCTCTTTCTCGGTAAGTTCAAACGGCGTGCCGAAAGGCGTCTGGTTCGAACCCCCAAGACCTGCGAGCGTTATCTTTCCGAGCGCTATCCAGGAGTTGTGCAGACAGACTGCATCTGAGCGTTCGAGCACGTCGACGATCTCACGGGGGTCACAGTTGCCGGGGATTGCAAAACACGGTACTTCGAAGTTGGAGAGTACCGAATCTACAGGCTCAAGTGGACCAAAGTTGGTGATGTCGCCTGCAATGATGACTGCATCGTAGTCGTAGCTGAGAAAAGCGTCAAGCTTTCCGTAGTTACCGTGCAGATCTGCTAAGAGTAGCACATCCGTCATGCTCTATAGATGAGGAGTGCGTCTAAAAAACCTTATCTCCTGATCCATCCAGGAGCCGGTTATCCTGCCGCCGAGCGCCAGTTTGCCAAGAACTTTCTGGGTTTCCGGAAGGAGCGGGCGAGGACGGCTGTTCCCGAGGGGGGTCCCGGGCAGCGGCATGAAGTAGTGGATGTGTGCCGTCCCCGCCCGGGTGACCTGGCGCACGAGGTCGAGCGTCGCGCGCTGGTCGTCGTCGCTCTCAAACGGCAGCCCCAGGATGAAATCGACGACCGGGACGAGCCCGTGCTCCCGGCAGATCTCGACGGCACGGATGACGTCCTCCACGGTATGCCCCCGGTGCAGGCGGCGGAGCACCCGGTCGCTCCCGGACTGGGCCCCGAAGTGCAGGCGGGTGTTGGCGCAGTGGTCGAGGATGAGTTCGACGGACTGCCGCGAGACGCACTCCGGGCGCACCTCGCCGGGGAAGGTGCCGAAGTAGATCCGCCCATCGAGGCTCTCGAGGAGCCGCTCCACGCGATCGAGCCGGAGGTGAACGCCGTCCGACCCGTAGGCGAACGCGTTCGGGGTGACGAACCGGATATCCCGGTGACGTGACGCATAGCGAGCGATCTCCTCGACGGAACGGTGGCGCATGCACCGCCCGAAGAGGCGGGGGGTCTGGCAGTATCCGCAGGAGAACGGGCACCCCCGGGTGATCTCGACGAACCCCTTGAGGTCCGAGAACGGCGGATAGCCGTCGAGGAGGACGGTATGCCGGGCAGGCGTGTAGCCGGCGGCGGTGGCGACCCCGGGCGGCGGGTCCCTCCCCTCTTCGATGGCAGAGAGAAGCGCCGGGAGGGTGTACTCGCCCTCCCCGACGACGACGTAGTCGGCGTACTCCGCCACCTCCCGGTAGCAGGCGGAGGGATGAGGACCTCCCGCGATCGTTATGCAGTCGGCTCCTGCGATCTCGTCACGATAGAAGCGTTCGTTGATGGAGTTCAGGCTGTAGACGGTGACGTCGCGCTGCGGCGCATCGGTTATCTCGAAGTGGTACCCGGAGCCTTCGCACGCCGCGGATAAGACGGCGAGGGTGTTGTTCGCCTGGGGTATGGCTCGCCAGTTGACGTTCATGGGTGTAGCGGACGACCGTCGAGCGATCGGCGTCGGCAGGAGCTGCCCCTTTCTCGATCGTTCAGCGGAAACGAGAGGGTTTTTCAGTATACCATCTCTTCAAGGATGAAGATTAATGTGACGCCGTTGGCGGTAGAGTCAACTACCCCGCCTTTGCGGAGGGGGCATTCTGCCGCAAAGAGGTGAAACGAACCAGCCTGATGGTTCCTGAGGAGATCCGGAGACACCGGGCGTCTTACGGCCCGGACCTCCCGATCTCGGGTTGCAGACTGCCCCGACAGAATTAAATCTGCCTGAAGTAAGGTTACAGCAAACCACCAACCCTGCTCTACCCATAAACCACAGAGAAACGAGGCATAACGTATGGATGATAGGAAGAAACTGACCACCGCTGCCGGCGCACCCGTGCCGGAGAACCAGAACGCCATGACCGCCGGTCCACGCGGCCCCATGCTGATGCAGGACGTCTGGTACCAGGAGAAACTCGCCCACTTCAACCGGGAGGTGATCCCGGAGCGGCGGATGCACGCCAAGGGGTCCGGGGCGTTCGGAACGTTCACCGTCACCCACGACATCACCCGGTTCACGAAAGCGAAGATCTTCTCGGAAGTGGGCAAGAAGACCGAGGTCTTCGTGCGATTCTCGACCGTCGCCGGCGAACGCGGTGCGGCCGACGCGGAGCGTGACATCCGCGGCTTCGCCATCAAGTTCTACACCGAGGAAGGGAACTGGGACCTGGTCGGCAACAACACACCCGTCTTCTTCATACGCGACCCCCACAAGTTCCCGGACCTCAACCGCGCCGTCAAGCGCGACCCGAAGACGAACATGCGGTCGGCAAAGAACAACTGGGACTTCTGGACATCCCTCCCCGAGTCGTTGCACCAGGTGACGATCACCATGAGCGACCGCGGGATCCCCCTCTCCTACCGCCACATGCACGGCTTTGGAAGCCACACGTTCAGCATGATCAACGCGAAGAACGAGCGCGTCTGGGTCAAGTTCCACCTCCGGACCCAGCAGGGCATCAAGAACCTGACCGACGAGGAGGCCGCGGCAATCGTCGCGAAAGACCGCGAGAGCCACCAGCGCGACCTCCTCGAGAGCATCGAGCGGGGCGACTTCCCCCGCTGGACGATGTACATCCAGGTGATGACCGAGGAGCAGGCAAAGAAGATGCCTTACAACCCCTTCGATCTCACCAAGGTCTGGTACAAGGGGGAGTACCCACTGACCGAGGTGGGCGTGCTCGAACTGAACAGGAACCCCGAGAACTACTTCCAGGATGTGGAGCAGGCCGCGTTCAACCCCGCCGCCGTGGTGCCGGGGATCGGGATCTCGCCCGATAAGATGCTGCAGGGGCGCCTCTTTGCCTACGGGGACGCTCAGCGCTACCGCCTGGGCGTCAACCACCACCAGATCCCGGTCAACCGGCCGAGATGTTACGCGAACCCCTCTCACCGCGACGGCCAGATGCGGGTGGACGGCAACGCCGGCTCCGCCGTCGGCTACGAGCCGAACAGTTTCGGCGAGTGGCAGGAGCAGCCCGAGTACCGGGAGCCGTATCTCGAGATATCCGGCGCCGCGGGTGCCTGGAACTTCCGCGAGGACGACGACGACTACTACACCCAGCCGGGCAAACTCTTCCGCCTGATGAGCCCCGGCGAGCAGCAGGTCCTCTTTGAGAACACCGCTCGCGCCATGGGGGATGCGCCCGACTTCATCAAGGTCCGGCACATTGGTAACTGTCTGAAGGCCGACCCGGCCTACGGGAAGGGTGTCGCGGACGCGCTCGGCATCCCGCTCGACGGAGTGCAGTAGCGGCGGAGCCGCCACCCCTCTTTTTTACTCCTCGACGAAACAGAACGGGTCGGGGGCGGCGTGGTCCCCGGCGGCGGCATACGCCCGCACCCGGCAGCCGCCGCCGCAGAGGTCCCGGTAGCCGCACCGCCCGCACTTCCCCGAGAGGTCCCGCGGTGTCGCCCGGAACCGGGAGAGGACGGGGTTCTCCGCGTCCTGCCAGATCCGGGAGAACGGCCGTTCCCGGACGTTGCCGACGCGGAACTCCGGCGACCGGGCGAACTGGCAGGGATAGACGTTCCCCCGGGGGTCGACGTTCGCCACCCGCGTACCCGCGCTGCACCCGCCGTTCAGGGACCGGACGAGCGCCTCGGCCTCGCGGACGTCGGGAGACCCGTCCCGCTCCATGGCCCGGAGGAGGTGGACGCAGTCCTGCGGGGCGTCGACGGTCAGGAACTCCATGGCGCCGGGATTGATCTCCCTGGCCCTCCGGTAGAGGAGGGTGAGCGCCCCGTCCACCTCCTCCGGCCCTACCTGGAGCCGGTCGTAGACCTCGCCCCCCCGCCCGCTGGGGACGAGCCAGTAGAGGCAGAACCGGGAGGCGCCTTCGGCCACCGCGAGGTCGATCAGGGCCGCGAGCTCGCCATAATTCTCCTTTGTCAGGGTGACCCGGAGGCCGGTCCGGATGCCGGCCTCCCGGCACCGGGCAAACCCCTCCGTCGCCCGCTCGAACGCTCCCGCGGTCCCCCGGAAGGCGTCGTGGGTCTCCGGGGACGCACCGTCGAGCGATATCCCGACGTAGCCGATCCCCGCATCCCGGATCATCCGGGCGGCGCCGGGGGTGATCAGGGTGCCGTTCGTGCTGAGCGCGGTCCGGATCCCGCGCTCGCCCGCCGCACGCGCGAGCTCCGGCAGGTCCTCGCGGAGGAGGGGTTCGCCGCCGGAGAGAAGGATGAGCGGCACGCCCATTTCGGCGAAGTCATCGATGAGCGCGAGCGCCTCGGCGGTCGAGAGCTCGCCCTCCGTCCGCGAGTCCGGTCCGGACCTGCCGTAACAGTGGGCACAGGCCAGGTTGCACCGGTCGGTGAGGTTCCAGAAGACGACCGGCCGGTATTCCCGCACGAACGCGAGGTACTTCCCCGGCACTTCTGTAAGCAGCCTATCCCGGTGGCGGGCGACGCTGCTGACCGTTCCCCGCCCGTGCATGCATTGTGTAATCCTGTTCATTGCAGATCTCCTCCATTCTCGCCGATACGCACGTTCGGCACCCTCTTGTACTCCTTGGTGCTGAAGAGCACGATATACTCCCGGCACCCGACCGTCCGCGCAATCTCCTCGACCGCAGAGCGCACCTCCTCCCGGCTCCTGCCGTGGTGGACGGTGTAGAGGGTATACTCCCATCTCCCCGGCACCGGCCGGCGCAGGTAGCAGTGGGAGACCCCCGGCGAGGAGGCGAGGAGGGAGAGCGCCTCCTCGTCCCACTCCACCGGCGGCCGCCATGCGACGAGGGCGTTTGCCGTGATGCCGACGAGCCGCTGGTTGATCCGGGCCCGGATCTTCCGGATAACCCCATCGTCGCGGAGGCGTTGCGCCCGGCGGAGCACCTCTGCCTCAGGTATGCCGAGCCGCCTTCCGATCCCGGCAAACGGTTCGCTGACTGCCGGGACTCCTTTCTCCAGTTCTGCAAGAAGGCGGACGTCAATCGGGTCCACGGGTCACCTCCTCCCCGGAGAGGGGAAAGCGGACATCGATCTTGTATGCCCGGACGGTGGGCAGGTCGAGCGCGTCCTCTTCGGGGATGCCGGCCCGGCAGAGGATCTCCGCAAGCACCTCGCTGAGCCGCTCCTCTGTCGGGGCGGCAAGGGTGAACCAGAGGGTGTAGGGATGGTCCCGCCGGAAGTTGTGCGAGACCTCCGGGTAGCCGCTGACGATCTCCGCCACCTCCCGCACCCGGTCCTCCGGGACGCGGAGGGCGATCAGGGACGCGGCGGCAAGCCCGAACCTCCGTGACTCAAAGACCGGCGAGACGTTGCGGAGGATGCCTGAGGCCTGAAGCCGCAGCATCCTCGCGAGGAGGTCGTCTTCCGCGATCCCGACTCTCGCCGCGATAGCGGCCCACGGCCGGGGCACCAGGGGTAGGTCGTCCTGGAGGGCATCGAGGATTGCGAGATCGGTCCGGTCGATGCCGCCGGGCTCGTAGGGGCACCACGGGTCCTCGCGCGAGACCTCCCCGCAGGGGTTGTCGGGCCGCATGAGGCCGTCACACCACCGGGCAGGAACGGCATCGGCCCCGCGGTAGGCCCGTGCCCGGCACCCGCCGCAGACTGCCCTGTAGCCGCACCGGCCGCACTTCCCGGTGAGCCGTTGGGGGTCACGGAGGACGTCAAAGAGTACCGAATGGTTCCAGATCCCGGCAAACGTCGTGGTGCGGAGGTTGCCCGCGCTCACCGGCAGGTAGGGGCAGGGCGTCACCTCCCCGGTCGCGTAGATCCGGCAGTAACTGATGCCGGCCATGCAGCCCCGGCTCCAGCCTGATGGTTCCTCGATCCCGGCCTCCTCTGCGATGCGGCGGAACTGGGGTGCGCACGTCGGCCGGACTCGAAGATCGCTCTCCCGGTACCGGAGGAGGATGTCCCGGATCAGGTCCTCGTACTCGCGGGGACCGCCCTGGCCGGGTTCGCGTCCCCTCCCGGTCTCCACGGGGAAGAAGATCTGGTAGTCGCGCACGCCGAGGGATTCCCCCAGGGCGAGCACCCCTTCCACGTCGGCGAGGACGGGGCGCATGACCGTCATGTTGATCCGGACGGCGAGCCCCGCTTCAAGGCAGTGCCCGATCGCCGCGACCGCCCGCTCCCAGACGCCGGGAACCCCGCGGAACGCGTCGTGGGTATCCGGATCCGCCGAGTCGAGGCTGATTGCCACCGACCGGACGCCCGACGCAGCGAGCCGTCTCGCCGTCTCAGCGTCAAGGAGATACCCGCTCGTGCCCATCGCCATCACGAGTCCCCGTTCGGTCCCGTACCGGGCGATCTCGAAGATATCTTCCCTGAGGAGGGGTTCTCCCCCGGAGAGGACGACGACGGGCCTTCCGACCGCGGCGATCTGGTCGATGACCGAGAACGCCTCTTCTGTCGAGAGGACTCCTTCTGCTTCGCTTTCGCCTGCATCCGCGTAGCAGTGGGCGCACTTCAGCGGGCAGCGGAGGGTGATGTTCCATGAGATCAGGGCGGGACCCGCCGTAGCGTTCGGGGATGGGCTCGTCGTGCGCGGCATTGCGCCCCCTTCTTGGCCGCCGTCGGCATCAATCTTTGGACGACCGCGAGACCTATTACCCCCGGGCACTCAACCCCGGCCCATGGCAAGGATCCTCGCGTTCAGCGATCTCGCCTGGGGGACGAGGGAGCGGGGTGCGCCCGGCGGCCGAAAGGTCGATGCCACCTCGTTCCTCCGCCGTGTCGGGGAGACGGACCCGGCAATCGTCGTCTTTGCCGGCGACGGTGCCTACGACCGGTGCTCGCGGTCGGGGCTCGACGAGACGGAACTCTTCCTCGGCCTTCTGTGGGAGATCGCAGCGGTGGGGAGGCACTGCGTCATCGTCGAGGGGAACAACGACGACACGATGGGCACCTACGGCCGCGTCCGGGAAGCGGCGGAGGAGAGCCCCCGTATCCACGAGATCTCGGGGAAGGCGGAGACCGTCCAGGGCATCCGCTTCCTCGGCGTCCCCACCGGGAAGGAGAAGAGGATGGCCGGCCAGGCCGAAGAGACGGTCGATATCGTGGTGGCCCACGCCCCTCTCGCGAACCGGGTCTGGCTCTTTGACCTCCCGGCGGCGTGCATCGTCACCGGCCACTACGGGATGATGGCGGGCGTCGTCGCCGGGAAGGTGTATGTCGCCCTCGACTGCTCCCCGTCCTCGTATGCGGCGATCGAGTGGGAGCAGGGGTGGCGGCGGGTCGAGTATGTTGCCGGGGCGTGCCGGGTTGAGATGCGCCCGGAGGAGGGGATCACCGCGACCGGATGCGACCCGGCGCTCCTCCGGGACCTGACGGAGGGGCGGGGAACGCTCCCCTACCGCGAGGAGGTCGAGGCACTCCGGCGGACAAAGAAAGAGATCTCCATCCATGGCCGGGAGGAGGTCACCCGGCGCCTGCTCGCGATGGGGATCAGGAAGACGCACATCGAGCGGTACCTCGGAGGGCAGCGGAAGAGGGACCGCCCTGCGGGGATGCCGAGTTCCTCCTGGAGCGGCCCGTAGGATGCCGCGGCCATCGAGACGAACCCGGCCCAGCAGGTGCCGATGCCGAACGCCGGGGCAGTGACGTCGAAGTGCGTCATCGCGATGATCGCGTCCACGGACGCGACCGGGTTCCCTTCGGGGATATGGGCGACGAGGAGGTGCGGAGCGCCGCGGCAGATGACGTCGTTGCCCACCTCCCACGCACGGATGAGCCCCGGCACGTGGCCGCTCATCGGGTGGCGGCTCTCGACCAGGGTCTTCATCCAGTCGACTGTCAGGGCGGCAATCTTCCGGACCTTCGCCGGGTCGTGGACGACGATCCACTGCACCGGCTGCCCGTTCCCTCCCGACGGCGCATACCGGACGACGTCGAGGACCGCGAGGATCGTCTCCCGGGGGACGGGCTCGTCCGTGTAGCGGCGCACCGACCGGCGCTTCTGGAGGTAGACGCCAAGGTCGCCGGGCGAGAGCGTCCCCGCACCGGCCGGGACGTCCGCCTTCTCCTCCGGCCTGACGTTCAGGGTAAGCGCCTGCGTAGGGCAGAAGGCCTCGCAGTGGCCGCAGGCGATGCACATCCCGGCCTTCTCCTCCGGGACCCCGGGGAGGGGGTCTTCGTCCGCGGCACCGACGATTGCCGAAGGGCAGACGGTCGAGCAGGTCCCGCAGCGGGTGCAGAGGGCCTCGTCGACAAGCGTGGTCTCCATTCAGGCCCCCGGAGCCTGCCGCATCAGGCTTTTCCCGGCACTCCAGGCGTCGCCGGCGTGCTCCCCAAGCCGGTGGTAGCGGTTGTCGGGCATGGTCAGGAGGAGCGGGTCGATCGCCGCGTAGTCCGGCTTCCCGTCCCGGAGCACCCCTTCGTCCGCATATGCCCCCACGATCTCGCCGATGAAGACCGTGTGGGTCGGGAGCAGGACCGTCTCGACGAGCCGGCACTCGAGGTTGACCGGGCACTCCCGGATCATCGGTGCGGTCTTGAGCGTCCCGTAGAAGACGTCAAAGACGGTCGACTTGTCGACCGATTTCCCCGATACCAGCCCACAGTAATCGGTCTTCTCCAGCAGGGCCGAGGAGGGGAGGTTCACCGAGAAGGTCTCCGTCCCGGCGATGCCTCTGGGCGTGTGGTGGGCGTTCGCGATCCCGCAGAGGATCATCGGCGGGTTGCCGTTCGCCCGCGAGCACCAGCCCACGGCCATGAAGTTCGCCCTTCCGTTCACCTGCGTCCCGACGAGCACGACCGGCATCGGGATGAAGAAGTTCTTTCCAATCTCGCTCTTTTCCATCGTTACACCTCACTCCCGGCAGGATGCCGGGCGCGTCAGCAGAGATAGTCCTTTCGCCTCAGGCATTACGGACCACCAGGATAAATACTCCATAAGAGGAGATATAGGGAATACAGGCACTCCTGTAACTTACTTTCATTGGTGGAACCATGGCCTACACAAAGAACGGCAGGACCTTCCACTGCCCGGTCGAAGCGGCTCTCGACGTCATCGGCGGCAAGTGGAAAGCGCTCATCCTCTGGCACCTCTGCGACGGGGTCAAACGCTTCTCCGAACTGCAGCGGGAACTCCCCGGCGTCAACGCGAAGATGCTCACCCGGCAGCTCCGGGAACTGGAGGGGGACGGAGTCGTGCAGCGGACGGTCTACCCCGAGGTGCCGCCCCGGGTGGAGTACGCCGTCACCGAGTTCGGCAGGACCCTCCTCCCGATCCTGGAGGCGCTTTGCGCCTGGGGAACGCAGTATCTCGGCACCGACGATGCAGCACCGGCCCGGTGCCCGGCAAAAGCAGGGACGGAGAGAGTATGACCGCACCGGCGCCGTCCATCGAGTACCGCACCACGGACATCGCCGGCATCGACGTCATCCGCCCGCTCTGGAACCGGATCTGCGAGCACCACCGCGTCCGTGCGCGGACGTTCCGGGCCTTCTTCGAGCACACGACCTTCGACGAGCGGAAGGCGCACTTTGTCCGGTGTGCAGAGACCGGAGACCTGCGGGTCGACCAGGCCTGTGATCCGGCGGCGGACCGGTGCGTCGCCTACTGCGTAACCTCGCTCTCGGCAGAGCGCATCGGGGAGATCGAGTCGCTCTACGTCGACGAGACCTACCGCTCGCAGGGTATCGGCACGGCACTCGTCCGCCGGGCGCTTATGTGGCTGGACGAGAACGGCTCGGTCGAGAACCGGGTGGCGGTCGCCGACGGAAACGAGGAGGCCTTCCCGTTCTACCGGAGGTTCGGGTTCTATCCCCGCCGAACGGTGCTCGAACAGGTTCGGGAGAGTGCACCCTCCCGACCGGCCGGAGACGCGGGATCTCCCGGCCGGCAGCCATGATCTTCCGATAAACCCCGCTTTTTTATTCGCCCGCAGGGCCACTGGAGCAGAGTCCGACCCAGGGTTGCATGTCGCCATCGAGTATGCTCCGCGCACGGATTGAGCGGCAGAGGGATACGAGTGCCGTATTGTTTATCCCCCTTCCCCCCGTACACCTGCATATGGACACGGTCGTCGAAGCGATACGGGAGGAGTTCGCGGCGCACGCGGACCCAGAGATCCGGGAGAAAGGCCGGCGGTTCTTCAAGGAGGAGGTCCGGTGCTACGGGATGAAGACGGCAACCGGAATCGCGATCGCAAAGAAGTACTGGAAGGAGGTCAAAGCCCGCGAGAAGCGGGAGATCTTCTCCCTCTGCGAGGAACTCTACTCGTCGGGGATGATGGAGGAGGCGTTCGTCGTCTCCCAGTGGGCCCAGCAGCTCGCCGACCGTTACGAACCCGGTGATATCACCATCTTCCGCCACTGGATTGAGACCTATATCACCAACTGGGCCACCTGCGACGGCCTCTGCAACCATGCCGTCGGGGACTATGTCGTCCGGTACCCGGAAGCGATCGACGAGCTGAAGCGCTGGACGCAGTCAAAGAACCGCTGGATGCGGCGGGCGGCGGCGGTCTCGCTGATCGTGCCGGCAAAGCACGGGGAGTTCCTCGACGAGGCCATTGCGATCGCCGATCTCCTCCTCACCGATACGGACGACATGGTGCAGAAAGGCTACGGGTGGCTCCTCAAGGAGGCGAGCAGGAAGCACACGGACGAGGTATTCCGCTACGTGATGGCGAACAAGAGAGCCATGCCCCGGACGGCTCTGCGGTACGCGATCGAACTGATGCCGAAGGAGTTGAAGGCGGAAGCGATGAAAAAGGATTGGTGAGGGGATGGCGAGGCTCAGAACCTGACGCGGGGTGCCTCGGCCTCCCGCATGTTGTACTCCATCGTCCAGAAGTAAGCCTCGCCGTGTGCCACGCGGAAGACGGCAAGTTTCGGGTCGGCGGGGCCGGAGAGACCGATCTGGAGGAGCCAAGGCCGCTCGCGAACCAGCCGCTCTTTTAAGGCCGGATCCTCGACAACCTCGATCTCACCCGCGACCCGCATCATCTGCCCTGCGTCGCCGGGCTCGTAGAAACAGAGCTCGACCTTCGGGTTCTTTACGAGCTGCTGCCAGACGGCCTTCGGCGTCCCGGTGTGGTAGTAGAACCCGGTCTCATCGGCAAACCACATGGCAAACGCCCGGACCCGGGGCTGGTCGCCGTCCATTGTCGCGATGTAGGTCACGGGGTTGGCGTTTGCAAATTTCACGCAGTCAGAGAAGTCCATTCTTCTTCCTCATACATCCATACGGAGGGGGAGCAGAAAATGGTTCCGGGACTGTCGTTACCCCGGCAACTGTTGCGCAGTGCCGAATCGGTGGCAGTAGATTCTGTTTTTTGCATCAAATGCAACGTTTAACGGCGAAATACCAGAACGAACTCCGGGAAGGCAGCGGATGTTTAGAAACCTTTTAGTGGGCACCGTACCCAGTCTGAATCGGAGTTGTGTGTTTTGACGCAGCAAAACATTCCGACCAAGTTAGTGGTCGGTATCATTGCCCTGATCGTCGTTGTTGCAGGGCTTTTGATGGTACTCTCCCCCGGAGGGGAGAGTCCTGCCCCGGCAGAGACCATGCAGGACGAGTTGAAGGCTCTTGCGGTGGAGGCTGCGGGCATGATCGACGGCGACGCCCTCGCCGCGCTCAAGCCGGGCGACGAGACCACACCGGAGTTCACCGCCATCCGCGACCGGCTCGCGGCCTTCCGGGACGCAAATACCGGGGTCCTCTACGTCTACACGATGCGCAACGTCAATGATACCATCGAGTATGTCGTGGATGCGGACTACAGGCCCGGCGACACACCCGCGATAGGCAGCACCTACCGGCCTACGGACGATGACTCCAGGCTGCTCGCCGGGTTTGCCGGCCCCTCTGCAGAGAGCGAACTTTCCACTGAAGAGTGGGACAACACGACCGCCACCATCATCTCCGGGTATGCTCCCGTGAAGGACTCGACCGGCGCCATCGTCGGGATTGTGGGCGTCGATATGGGGAGTTCGGTCGCCAAGAAGGCGTAGGACCGGTACACGATCGAGGGGGTAACGGGCGCCGATATCTCGGCGTCGCCGTCCCCATCGCGGACGAGGTGACGTCGCCCGATCATCGGTGAAGCAAGCGAACAAACTCGCGGCGGGGATCGGGAGAGCCCCTCTCACGCGATCTTCCCCGCGACCGAGAACGAGTTCGATCCTGTTTGTGATGAATCGTGCAGCCCGGGCTGCACTCATTCGCTGTAGTCCCCGGAGGCATCTGCTCACCCGGGCGAGCACGGTGCACAACGGCCCGTCATACCGAGACGCCTGCCGCGGCTGCAGGTGTCAGCACCCATATGAATAGGTTTTAACATCTTTTGAGGAGAAGCTCGGTACAATGAAGAGCCCCTTTCACGTCATGATCATCCCCACGCTCGGTTGTCCGTCCAGATGCCACTACTGCTGGAGTTCTGATGAAGGGTCTCCGATCATGAGTATCGAGACGGTCCGGGAGATAGCGGCGTGGCTCAAGGACTACCGGTCCGACCAGGTCACCATCACCTTCCACGGGGGGGAACCGCTCCTCGCCGGCGCGGAGTTCTACCGGCAGGCGCTCCCCATCCTCTCCGGGGCCCTCGCCCGTCTTGCACCGACGTTCGCCCTGCAGAGCAACCTCTGGCTGCTCACCCCGGAGATGGCGAAGATCTTTGCAGAATACCATATCCCCATCGGTTCCAGCATCGACGGCCCCGAGGCGATCACCGACGCACAGAGAGGGAAGGGATACTATCAAAAAACCATGCGGGGGTATGAGATCGCGACGGCAAACGGGCTTGAGGTCCGGTTCATCTGCACGTTCACCAACAAGTCGGTCGAGCAGAAGGAGGAGATCGTCAACTTCTTCCTCAAGAGCGGGTTTCCCCTCAAACTCCACCCGGCGCTGCCGTCGCTCCGGAGCGAGAACCCAAAAGAGTGGGCGCTCGAGCCGGAGGAGTACGGGAAACTGCTGGTTTACCTCCTCGATACATACCTTGAGAACCTCGGCAAGATCGAGATCATGAACATCAACGACCTCTGCAAGTGCATCTTCACCCGGCACGGGACCGTCTGCACATTCGTCGACTGCATGGGAACCACCCTTGCCGTCGGGCCGGACGGGAGCATATACCCCTGCTACCGCTTCGTCGGGATGCCTGAGTACGTGATGGGGAACGTCCGCGACCGTCCCACGCAGGAAGACCTCGCCCGGTCGGATGCCTGGAAACTGATGCACGCGTTCAAGGACTACGTCGACCGCGAATGCGCCGGGTGCGCCCACATCAGGTACTGCCGGGGCGGGTGCCCCTACAACGCGATAGCCCCCACGAACGGCGAGGTCCGGGGAGTGGATCCCCATTGCACCGCCTACAAGCGGATATTCGACGAGATCACCGACCGGCTGAACAGCGAGATGTTCGGATCCGCCGATATGGGGATGGGCGGGTTCGGCCCGCGGTCCCGGAGGAAAGGGAAACCGGGGATCATGGCAATCCTGCAGACGATGGCGACAAAATGAGCGCCGTGGCTGCTCATTTCTCCTGACCGGCCCTCTGCCGGAGTAGGGCCGTTCACCCGAGTCCGGCCGCTCTGCAAACCCCCATCACGGTCCGGGCCAGTGCAGGAATTATTATGGGAGAGGCTCCACCTCCTTAAGCATGCGCAGGTTCGATCTCACGGAGAGCAGCCGGACGATTGCAGGCGTACTGCTCTTTCTGCTCCCGGTCCAGTTTATGATGGCTCTCATGGTCGGCGCGGCCATGGCACCCGGGTACAGCATCAACACGAACGCGATCAGCGACCTCGGCGTGATCGGCGCGACGGCATGGCTTTTCAACGGCTCCCTCTTCCTTGCAGGCCTCCTGAACATCATCAGCGGCTACCTCCTCTACCGCTTCTACGGCAGAGGCTGGATCTTTCCCCTTTTCGCCCTCGCGGGCATCGGTGCACTGGGTGCCGCCGTCTTTACGCTGGCTATCCCCGGGATCCACGGCCTCTTTGCGCTTATGGCCTTCATCTTCTTCAATATCCAGGCAATCGCCGGCGCCACCCTGGTCCGGGGACCTATAAGAGCGATCGCGATCATCGCAGGCGTCCTGGGTCTCGTCTTCCTGGTGACGCATGCGGCAAGCGATTTCGGTATCATGAACCTCTACGGCCCCATCGGTCACGGCGGGTCGGAGCGGATGATCGTCTACCCCGCGCTCTTCTGGCTTGCGGGGTTCGGGGGATACCTCATGGCACCGGTTACGGGGAAGCGGTGAGGGAGGCTACCTCCTTCCCGTCGCCTTGAAGAACGTGTAGCAGAAGACTCCGTCCGATCCTGCGGTCCGGTAGAGGTCGGTTACTCCCCGCTCCCAGTCCTCCCGGCTCATCATCCCCCGGCCCACCGCGTCATCGCCGACGCCCTCGACCATGGCGGTGAAGGTCAGCCGCGTGAACCCGCGGGCGAGGTCCGGCCGGGAAGCGTCCACGTAGACCATCCGCGGCGAGACGCGAACGTCGCGGTAGCCGGAGCCGGTGACAAGGGGATAGAGTTCCCGCCCGATCAGGGCGTTGCCGCCCATCTCCCGCTGGAGGTCGACGAGGCACCCGATCGCCCGGCGGGCGTAGTCGCTGTCCGGGTGGAAGAATGCCGAGCCGTGGTCTCCCTCGATCGCCGTGATCGTGCCGCCTTCGCGGAGGAGCGGGCGGAGGCGTTCGAGCGCACGGCGGGGGTCCGCCAGGTGTTCGAGGACGAAGCAGAGGAAGATGTGGTCGAAACTCCCCGGTTCGTAGGGGAGGGCGAAGATATCCCCGGCCTCGAACGTGACGTTCGTGATGCCTTCCGCCAGAACGCGCCTCTCTGCCTCGCCAAGCGATGCCTCGGAGATATCGACCGACGTGATCCGGGCCTCCGGGCTGTTTCTCGCCAGGATGACCGTCTGGGCGCCGGTGCCGCACCCGGCCTCGAGCACCCTCGAGCCTGCCGGGTACCGGGTGTCGCCGTGCAGGAGCCCGGTCAGGGTCTCCGCCTGGTCGCGCAGCCGTTCCGCTTCCCGCCCCGTGTAGCCGTGGACGTAGTTGCCGTTCATACCGTTTCCCTGCAGGAGTTATAACGTGAGCCCGCTATTAAGCGTCTGTGGTAAGCCGCACGGCGCGGGAAGACCGTGCCTGCACGGACCGGATCCACAAGAGCGTTTGCGGTGCCCCGGCAGGCTCATTTTTATTCACCTGAGATCTCTAGCACCGATCAAAAAGCAAAGCGTTTTCCCGGGAACAGGGTAATAATACCCACAGCAGTCCCCCGATGATCCCCCATGTTAATCTGGACCGGAGCAGGATGGCCCGGGAAAGACCGGGCGGTGCAGGGACGTGAGCGGCCGTGTCTGACATCTTCACGATCTTCTTTCTGATCCTGGTCGGGTTCTGCGCTGTCTCGGCATTCACCACCTACGGTCTCGGGATGTATGCTTTTGCGCAAAACCCCTCGTCGGCCGTCAACCGCCTCTTCCTTGCAGTAACGCTCTCGGCAACCTGCTGGGCCATCGGGGAGTTCCTCTTCTGGCATTCGGCCGGTTACGAAGGCAGCCTCTTCTGGCTGAGGGCCAGTTCCTTTTGGGTCTTTGTCGCCGTCTTCACCGCCCACTTTACACTCACCTTCACCAACCACCCCCTCGCCCGGAAGAATAAACGTGGTATTCTCCTCGTTTCTCTGTACCTGCCCGCCCTGCTCTTTACGCTGCTCGGTCTCTTCACCGACCAGATCTACACGGTGACGCTCCAGCCGGGAACGGGGTATGTCTACCTGTCCTCCGCAGGACCTATCTCCCTGGCCGCGAAGGCCTACGTCTCACTGGTGATGGTCTGGGCGGTATACGCCGGTATTTCGTCCTGGCGGAGAGTGCGTCCGGGGAGGATCCGGCGCCAGAACCGGCTCGTCGGTATCGGCACCGCAACCGTCGTCGTTTTCGGCGCTCTCTCTGGACTGATCCTCCCGACCTTCGGGATCTACACCGTCAATCTCGTCTTCATCGGTATCATCGTCTTCTCCCTGCTCATCGCCCACGCCATCCACAGATATGGGATGTTCACCCTGAGTCCCCAGACGGCGGTCCCGGAGATCCTCAGGACGATGCCCGACGGCCTTGTCCTTACCGATATGGACGGCAGGATCATCGCGACGAATGCGGCGGCCGCGGAGGTCTTCGGCGTAGCCGAGGGGGATCTTTCCGAACAGCCGGTCGGGCGGTTCATTCCCGATACGGCGTACGCCGCGATCAGGACCGCCGTCACGCAGCAGGGGAGGTTTTCGGATCTGGAGGTGGTGACCGACGGCAAGAAGAACCGCGTTCTCAGCATCGCCGGGGCACCTGTCAGCGACCCGGATGGAGAACCTGCCGGTGTTGTCCTGATAATCAGGGATATCACCGGCCGGAGAGCAGCCGAAACCGCCCTCCGGACTGCCAACCAGAAACTGTCACTCTTATCCCAGCTGACCTGCCACGACATCGGCAACGACGTCACCGGGCTTTCCTGGTACCTGAGCCTCCTCTCAGAGGACCGGATGCATCACGACGGCGATGTGTATCTATCCCGATCCATCGAGGCCGCAGAGAGGATCAAGAAACATCTCCAGTTCTCCCGCGAATACCAGATGATCGGCGTGTACCAGCCGGTCTGGCAGCCGCTTGAGACGATGATCGAGCATGCCGTCAGCGCCATTCACCATCCCGGGATTGAGATCTCCGTCCGGACCGCCCCGGTGGAGATTTATGCCGATCCGCTCTCGCCCAAAGTCGTATACAACCTGCTCGAGAACGCGCTCCGGCACGGGGGGGAACTCACCAGGATCGAGATAACAGCCTGCGAGCAGGCCGACGGGACGCTCACCATAACGTTCGAGGACGATGGGCCCGGGGTTCCGGACGACGAGAAAGAGCAGATCTTCCGCTACGGTTACGGGAAGAACACCGGCTTCGGGCTGGCTTTTTCCCGGGACATCCTTTCCGTAACCGAGATCGGGATCCGGGAGACGGGGACGGCGAGCCGGGGGGCCCGGTTTGAGATTCTGGTTCCTCCCCGGGCATGGCGGGCGGTTGCGAGGAAAGAGGGCGGTCCGTGCACGGATGGATGATGCAAGCACGCAGGCATGGGGGCTGCCACAGAGAAGACCCTGCGGTCAAGGATCGCGACCGCAAAGCACTTTACGCCTCCGATGCCACCCCTGTCACGGAGGCCCGGTCATTTATGAGCCAACCCACTTCCCAATGCGGACAACAGCATCGCTATACGCTGAAAGAACTTGGCTGGACTGAGGAACACGATGCGGCATTCTCGAAATACGCCGGCCCCTATCTCGCCGGCCGCGTGGCCTGTCGGCAGAAGACCGTATGGGACGTGCTTGTCGACGGGGGATCGGTCACGGCCGGGATCTCCGGGGCACTCCGGAGACTTGGCCGGTTCCCCGCGGTGGGGGACTTCGTCGTCCTGCTCCGTCAGCCGGAGACCGGCACCTCGATGATCGTCGATATCCTCTCGCAGAAGACCCGGTTTACGCGGGGAAGCGCGGGGCGCGAGGGAACCGACCAGGTCATCGCGGCGAATATCGATACGGTCTTCATCGTCACGGCCGCCGGCCGTGACCTCAACCCCCGCCGGATCGAGCGCTTTCTCGCGATCGCCCACGCGTCAGGCGCCTTCCCGGTCATCGTCATTAACAAGTCCGATCTCGCAGACGACCCTACAACGCTCGCCGACGAGATTGCTTCGGCCTCTCCCGGCATACCGGTCATTCCCATCAGCGCCGTGAGCGGGGAGGGAGTCGACCGGCTCGACCCGTATCTCCCGCCGCGAAGAACGGTCGCCCTCATCGGCTCGTCGGGCGTCGGCAAGTCCACCCTGATCAACCGGCTCATGGGCCGGCCGGTGCAGGAGACCTCGGATACCCGGGACTATGACGGCAAAGGGCGGCACACCACGACCGTCCGCCAGCTCTTCGTCCTTGACGGCGGGGCGCTCATGATCGACAACCCCGGCCTGCGGGAGGTCGGGATCGGGACGGCTTTTGCCGGCATCGCCGACACATTCCCCGACATCCTCGAAGTCGCAGAGGGCTGCAGGTTCTCGGACTGCCGGCACGAGGGGGAGCCGGGCTGTGCGGTGCAGGCGGCCGTCGCGGCCGGGACCCTCCCCGCGGCACGGCTGGAGAGTTATCAGAGGCTCGTGCAGGAACTCGCGTTCGAGCAGGCGAAAGCGGAGATAGGGCTTGTAAGGCTTGAAAAGAAACGCTGGAAGGCGATCGGCAAGATTCAGAGGGATATCGGGAAGATGAAGGGAGAGTAACGGCCTCCCTATGCTCTCTTCCGCAGAATGAAGAACTCGTAGCCGTACTCGCTGCCGTGTTCCCGGTGGAGGGCGATCTCCCGCTCCTCGAACGCGATGAGGCCTTCCGCTTCAGGGTTGCCGGCGACTTTCGACCGCAGGTCCGCGAGCCGTTCGATCATCGGCGTGTAGTAATCGTCCCACCACGCTGATGCCGGGAGCGGGAAGGTCGCGACGACCTCGTAGCCGGCGTCTTCGGCGATCGCGCGGTTCGCCGGGACCGTTGTTATCGCCGGGTAGCACTCGTTCCAGAACGCCGCCGCCTCCGGCGAGGGTTCTTCAACGAACCAGGCGGCCTCGGTGAGGCAGAGGTAGCCGCCCGGCCGGAGGAGCCTCCTCCACGAGACGAGCCCTTCCCGGAACCCCATGATGAAGATCGAGCCCTCCGCCCAGAGGACGTCAAACGATCCGTCGGAGAACGGCAGGTCGTCCATCGAGGCGCGGACCGTGGTGATCCGGTCTCCCACCCCCGCCGATGCCGCGCTCCCGGCAAGTTGATCGAGGTAGGGCTGGTGGACGTCGGTGGCGGTGATGCGGCAGCCGGGACAGATCCGGGCGAGTTCGACGGTCTGCATCCCGGCCCCGCACCCGATATCCAGGATCGCCGGTTGGGCCGAAAGATCGGTAAGCATCGAGAAGGCCTTCCGTGTACAGGCATTGCTCCCCGGCCCCTGGCGGGGCAGGTTCTCGTGCATGGTAAAGATAAAGGGAGTATCCATGATAGGTATGCGTGCGCCGTGCGATCGCATAAACCCGCACGGAGCGGCATCCAGCCGCCCGGGCCCGTCCGGTCATAGTTAATAGCATCGCCGCAGAGATCATGGGTATGGAGCGAAAGACCCCTGCCTCCGAACTCCGGGACCGCATGGAGCGGTTCCGGCTCCGCATGGACACGGAAGACCCGTCGTGGGAGTTTTCTGCTATCTTTGGCAGGGTGAACCAGTTCTACCTCACCGGGACGATGCAGGACGGCGTTCTCCTCGTCCCCAAAAACGGCGAGGCCGTGCTCTGGGTGCGCAGGAGCCTTGAGAGGGCGCTCGACGAGTCGTTCTTCCCCGATATCCGGCCGATGAAGAGTTTCCGCGACGCCGCGGCCGGGATGGGGGCGTGCCCGGCGACGGTCCACGTGGAGACGGAGACGGTGCCCCTCGCGCTGCTCGAGCGGTTCCGGAAGTACTTCCCCTTCCGCGAGACGAGGTCGCTCGATGCGCAGGCAACGGTGGTCCGGGCGAAGAAGAGCGCTTACGAACTCTCTCTCATGGAGCGGGCGGGGAAGATCCACCGGCACGTCCTCGAGGACGTCGTCCCCGCAATGCTCCGCGAGGGGATGAGCGAGGCCGAGCTCGGCGGCGAGGTCTTTGCCCGCATGGTCCGGGAAGGGCATCATGGCATCGCCCGGTTCGGTAGGTTCGGGACGGAGATGATCCTCGGCCAGCTCGGTTTCGGGGAGAACTCCCTCTACCCGACCAGTTTCGACGGGCCGGGCGGGTGCCGGGGAGCGGCCCCCGGCGCCCCGGTCCTCGGCAGCCACGACCGGAAACTTCAGAGCGGAGATCTGGTCTTTGTCGACTGCGCCTGTGGGGTGCAGGGCTACCACACCGACAAGACCGTGACGTATATGTTCTGGGGATCGGTCCCCGAAGAGGCGGCAGAGGCCCATTACCGGTGCGTGGAGGTGCAGGATAGAACGGCCGCGATGCTCCGGCCAGGACTCCGGCCCTCCGAGATCTACGAGACGATACTCGGCGGCCTGGAGCCCGCGTTCCTCGAGAACTTCATGGGCTACGGAGGCCGGCGGGCGCAGTTCCTGGGCCACGGGATCGGCCTCGCCGTGGACGAGGCGCCTGCGATCGCGAGAGGGTTCGATGAGCCGCTCGAAGAAGGGATGGTCTTTGCCCTCGAGCCCAAGAAGGGGGTCCGGGGCGTCGGGATGGTCGGGATCGAGAACACCTTCGTGGTCACCCGCGGCGGGGGCCGGTGCATCACCGGCAAGAACGCCGGGCTGGTCCCGGTTGGGTGAGGGGGAGGAACCCCTCCCGCCCGTTCAGGAGAGCCCGGCAACCGGTTCCATCGGCTGGGCCTTCTCCCCGAGGAAGTCCAGCAGCTCCCGGTTGACCCTGTCGGCATGGGTCCAGGTGATCCCGTGCGGCCCGCCCTCGACCACCACGAGACGGCTCCCCCTGACCAGTTCGTGGGTGCGCTTCCCCGAGGCGGCGAGGGGGACGATCCGGTCTGCATCGCCGTGGATGACGAGGACCGGCACGTCGATGCTCGCAAGGTCGCCCCGGAAGTCGGTCAGCCACGCAGAGACGCTGTCGAGTGTGCCCACAGGAGAGGCGGCGGCCGCTACATTCCAGCTGAGGCGGACAACCTCGTCGCTCACCCGGTCGCCCCCATAGACGTCGACGTTGTAGAAGTCCGAGAGGAACCCGGAGAGGAACGCCGGGCGGTCGGCGGCGATGCTCTCCATGATCCCGTCGAAGGTGCTGCCCTCGACGCCTTCGGGGTTGTCGGCCGTCTTTAAGAGGAACGGCGGGATCGCGGATATGAAGACCGCCCGCTCCACGCGATCGCTCCCGTAGGTGCCGAGATAACGGGCGACCTCGCCCCCGCCCATCGAGAACCCGACGAGCGTGGCGTCGGCGAGGTCGAGTTCCGTCATGATCTTGTGCAGGTCTTCTGCCAGGGTATCGTAGTCGTAGCCGGTGGCCGGCCGGCTTGAGTTCCCAAACCCCCTCCGGTCGTAGGCGACGACGCGGTAGCCCGCATCAAGCAATACCGGCACCTGCTTCTCCCAGGACTTGCTCGAGAGCGGCCAGCCGTGAACCAGGACGACCGGCTCGCCCCTGCCGTGGTCCTCGTAGTAGAGGTCGATGGTGCCCGAATTCTCCTTACCAACGGTGATGTAGGACATGAAAACCTCCTCTTCTGCGGGCTCCCGACACCGGCCATGGCATATATAGTTGTGGGGCGGAGACGGGCCCGGAGAGAATCGAAGGGCATAATACCAGCAACTCCCTGACACCCTGATAGGCGATGGTAAATCTATCAAAGGCGCTGAAGGTGGTGCTCGTCGTGGCAGTCGTCCTCGCCGCACTCCTGTTCGGCTTCATAGCGCTGGTCATGGGGTCTCTGGACCGGTCCGCGGAAGAGAGTTTTCAGTCCTCCTACAGTTATGAACTGAAGATCTCCACGTCGGGCCCCATTGAGAATGCGGTCCTCCTGCTCCCCCTCCCGTCCCGCTACGATCCGGACTCCGGGACAAACGTGACTCCCGTCAACCTCTCTCGCGCCTATTTCCGCAACTTCGACAGGAGCGATATCTCGGTACGGATCGAGGATGTCGACGGGATTCCCATGCTGAACATCTCGGCCGACCGGCTCGCTCCCATCTACAAAAACCGCATCGAGCCGATAGCGATCATGCCGGGGCAGAACGAGTCCGAACTCCCGGAGCCGACCCATATCTACTCCGACAGGTATTCGGCAGAGACGCCGGTGCTCGTCGATATGGAACTCTCCATGCTCGATACCGACCCCGGCCACGAGATCGAGACCAGAACCCCGGTAGGGGCCGAACCCCTCTTTATGCCGTACCGGGTCGTCGGCACCGTCAGCAGGTCCGACGACGAGTATTACTATCTGGGCCCCGGGGCGTCCGGGTATATCATCGAGGTGCCGGTAATCCTCTCGTTCGATGCGGCCGAAGGGAATGTTCTCACCATCACATCGGAGTTTCACGGGAGAAACGAGTGGTGGGTTCTCGGCTGGCAGTATAACACCTATTTCGAGAGGATATCCCACGAGTTCAGGGGGCCGTGCAACGGCACTTACCCGGTGAGGGGCGTTCTCGTGACGGGCGAGGGTGTATACTGAGCCCCCTCACAGAGCCGCACCCCATAACGAAAACACTAAATACTCGCCTGAGATTCAAGAGTGAGTCAAGCGGGGTGAGTTCACGCACGATTCGGACTATCAACGCGACGCCTGGGACGAGGTGAATGCACGGCACCACCGCCATCCGCTCAGGGCGGTGATCAGCGTCGACGACCTGAACAACGCCTACATCGACGGCAGCCAGAAGCGCCTCGTCTCAAGGGCGGTGAGGCTCGAGCCGCACTACTCCGTGCTCGACTACGGGTGCGGCGTCGGCCGGTGGACGCTCTGGTTCGCCCCGCAGGTGCACCGCGTCGTCGGGGTGGACCTCTCGCCGAAGATGGTGGAAGCGGCACGGCAGGCGGCGGACGAGGCGGGCATCCAGAACGCCGAGCACCATGCCCTCGACGGCATGCCGCTGGCCTTCGAGGACGGCGTGTTCGACCTCGTCAATGCCGTCTGGGTCCTGCGGTATATCGTCGACGACGACGAACTCGCACGCACCGTAGAGGAGATCTGCCGTGTTGTCCGGCCGGGGGGGTATGTCACGCTCATCGAGATGATCGCGAAGAATGAGCCGGAGTTCAAGGAGCACGAGGGCGATTTCAGCGGGGCGGCAGTGTACCGGAGGCTGGAGCAGTACCGGTCGCTCTTTGAGGGATGCGGCATGGCGATGAAGGTGAGCGCGGTCTCGAGCGCATCGCCCCTCTACTGGCCGTTCGTCGCCGTCCGCGACGCCGCAAGACGCCGGGGCCTGCCGGACCCGTTCTCGTCCCTGGCTTCCTCGATCGTTTCTCTGAGCCTCGCGGGCGAGAGCCTGACGGCCGGGCTGATGCAGCTCCTGGCCGACCGCGACCTTGTCCGATGCCGGCACCGCTTCCTCTGCTTCAAGAAGCCTGAGGATGATGACACCGGCGGATAGCGGGGCACGGCGGGAACGCCCTCCTTGTAGGTCCCGATCATCCGCAGTTCTGCCGGTGAAGCGCCTCAACTACGCAGCATCGGGGAGTAGAACCAGAGCCCGGAGAGCTGGTGCGACTCGTCGCCCTTCCGGAAGACGAGCCGGAGACTCACCCCATCCTCCCGCTCGAAGTTCGCCCTGTAGGTTACGGTGATATACTCGCCCCTCTCCGTAACGACGGGGTTATCTCTGGAGACATAGAACCCTAACCTGGATGTGACGAATTCGCGGTACACCGTATACTTGCCTTCATCGAAGCCTAAAAGGACGTTGTCGGCGATCGGGTCCGCATATTCAAGCACCCGCGCCTTCTCCTCATCGGATACCACGGTCTCCTGGCTCATGCAGCCGCATGCAGAGACCCCGACAAGGATGACCAGAACGGCAAGCGACGATACCCGAGGGAGGTTCATCATACAGAGTCGAACCGGGGGGTGATTAATTTGCGGGTCGGAACGCCGAGGGGTCGTGTTCGGCGGGGACGGCGCCACACTGATGGCAGGAGATCTCCTGGCCCCCTTCAAACCGCGTTGAAAACCCTTAGCGAACAACCATCCCTTCGACATAAAACACCTCTTTTTAATCCCATACTGTGGAAGATCTATCATGAGCGAAGACCCGAGTGGGCCGACCCCTGCCCCCGGAGGAGAAGCGGCCATGACGGACCGGAATACCGCCTCTTCCGGTGCGCCGGCCGTACCGCCTCGCGCCTCACGGACCGAATGGTACATGAACATCGCGATCGAGACCGCCCGGCGGTCGACCTGCATCCGGCGGTGCTACGGGGCGGTCGTGGTCAATTCCGCAGGAGAGATCGTCTCTACCGGGCACAACGGTGCGCCGCGGGGGGAGGCGCACTGCGATGAGCTGAACACCTGCATACGCAGGCAGTACAACATCCCCTCCGGCGAACGCTACGAGTTCTGCCGCTCGGTGCACGCGGAGATGAACGCGCTCCTGCAGGCGGGACGGGCCGCGGCAGGCTGTACGATGTACCTGGCCGGGTTCGAGCGCCTGACGGGAGCGCCCTCGTACGACCCGCCCTGCCTGATGTGCTCGAAGATGCTGGTGAATGCCGGCATCGGCAGGGTGGTCGTCAGGACACCGGAAGGGCTCGCGGAACTCGACCCGCAGGCGCTCTACCGGCAGCACCTGGATGGCGTGATCGCAAAAGTCTCGGGGAAGCAGTAGGCACGTCCGGGACGGCCGCGGGCGGCGAGTCCAAAAAGGGAGATGATTCGAAGAACTACTGCTTCACGATGACGACCGATTTGATCAGGTCCCCCGGCTCTTATCCTTCATCAGGAGAAGAGCCTCCTCCGGGTTATCAACGCCCTTAAAGACATGCGTCGCCATGAGCGACGGGCCCATGCGCCCGTGCATCACCACCTCGGCCAGCCGCTCCATCCGCACCCTCCCGGGAGCGCATCCATCATAGTCTCGGCGTCGACGCCGGCTCCGCCGATCTGATCGCGGACCTGTTTTGGCAGTAGAGGGAGAGGCTCTCCCGAATCAACCGGGAGCGAGAGAATCCGCCGGTCATTCGTCGGTCTGCTCCATCATCTCGCGTGACACGTTCCCGGTTAACGATACTTCATAACCCCCGGCCCAGTGTTGGTATAAAGGCGTTTTTCCACCATACCCCAGAAGATCCTGCGTAGTTCCCGAGCGCTACCGTTATTACTGCCTATGGAAAACTCATTGTTAGTGCTCGATATAGGAGCCCCCGGGTCAGATGCCAGCGCCCCCAGAAGCCTCACGGACAAGGTCTGATCCCGTCGGACAGGATGAGGTTCGACAGGACAGCCCTGCAAAGACCGAACGACTCGTCGAAGAGCGGATCAGCGAACTCCAGGCAGAGATCGATGCTCTTCGACGGGAGAATGCAGAGCTCAGGCTGGCCGAGACCGAACGCAGGAGAGGCGAGGAGGCGCTGCGCAGGGAGAAGGAAGAGGTAGGTGCCATCCTGTCCGCGCTCGATACGGGGCAGTCCCTTGTCGAACCGGACATGACGATCGTGTGGCTCAACCAGAAGACCCGGGAATTTTTCCCTGAATATGAGCCCGTCGGGCAGAAATGCTACCGTCTATTCGAGGGCATGAGCGAACCGTGCGAGGTCTGTGCAGCCCGGACCGCCTTTGCGACGGGCGAGGTCACGAGGATAGAGAAGTATATCCCGCACCGTGGGCGCTGGTTCGGCATTGTGGCCCAGCCGGTGAAAGATGCATCCGGCCGGGTAACGCATGCGCTCGAGAGTTTCACCGACATCACCGAGCAGAAGCAGGCCGAGGCGAAACTCCGTGCCGTCATGGAACGAGAGCATTTGAGAGCCACCGAACTGGATGCGACGCTTGCATCGATCGCATCGGGCGTCATCATCTACAATACCACCGGGACTATCGTTCGGATGAACGAAGCGGTGCGTAAGATGATCGACAGAGCGTCGGTATCTCTGGATCCAGTTCATTTCGAGGAGCGGCAGGCCGTCTTTGGGGTCCTGCGGGAGGATGGGACGCCGCTTCCTCTCGAAGCGACCCCCTACTACCGGGCGTTGCACGGCGAGACCGTGCAGGGAGAAGAGGTGATGGTTACCCGCCTGAACCGGGAACCGCTCTGGGTGGACACGTCAGCAGCTCCTATCCGCGATGCCGCCGGTGCCGTCGTCGGAGCCATTGCCATCCTCACGGATGTCACTGAGCGCAAACGTGTACAGGAAGCGCTCAGACATCATACTGAAGAACTCACCCGGCTTCACCGCGAACTGGAGACCGCGAATCGGGAGGCGAACCTCTACCTGGACATCCTGACGCATGATATCGGCAACACCGAGAACGTCTCGAACCTCTATGCCGACCTCTTGATCGAATCCCTGGAGGGAGAAGCAGCCGGATACGTTAAGAAACTGCAGCGCAGCGTCCGCAAAAGCATCGAGATCCTGGGCACCGTCTCCACGATCCGCCGGATATATGAGGCTTCACCGGATCTCAAAGAGACCGATCTAGACGTGGCAATCCGGGGAGCGATCGAGGGGTTCCCCACCGGCGCCATCTACCATAACGGGGCCTGTCATCAGGTCCTGGCAGACGACCTGCTCCCCGAGGTCTTCAACAACCTCATCGGCAATGCCATCAAGCACGGCGGCCCTGATGTCAGGATCGCGATCCGGGTTGAAGAGTGCGACGACGAAGTCCGGATCTCGGTGGAGGATACCGGTCGGGGCGTGCCGGATGAGGACAAAAAAGCAATCTTCCACCGATACGAACAGCAAAAACGCGGGGTCGGGGAAGGGCTCGGACTCTACCTCGTGCAGATCCTGGTGGAGCGCTACGGAGGACGGGTCTGGGCCGACGACCGGGTGCCGGGCACCCCCGGGGAAGGAGCAGCGTTCCGGTTTACCCTGAAGAAGGCATGAGAGAAGCACGGAGCGGAGCGCAGCCGCCACAGCCGTGAGGCCGGCAACGGGGGGGGCGAGTCTCCTACCGGTCGTTCCGTGCAGCGATAACGGAGAACCCGGCCATCGAGTCGATCGCTATGACGCGAAGTCCGGTGTGCCTGAGAAACCCTTGAACCTCACCCGACGAATACAACCGGGCGCGGGAGAGGAACCGGTGCTTTCCCTTCTCGTGCAGGTATTTTTGTGCAACCTCCCCCTCGCGCTCGAGAAACCCGATCACGAGGGTCCCCTGCGGGACGAGGATCCGGCGGATCTCCTGGAATGCCGGAACCGGGTCGTCAAGGAAACAGATAACCGTCACCATCAAGACTGACGAGCATGACCCGCCCCGGAGCGGGATCGATTCCGCCCGCCCGCGGATGACCTCAACCCCCCGTCCCCGCGCCATCCGGCCGAGGGCTCGCGAGGGCTCAAGCCCGAGCGGGACACCGAGGGGTGCGGCAAACCGCCCGGACCCGACGCCCACCTCGAGGGCACGAGAGTCCGGGCGAGGGAAGAGGCGCCGGATCCGGGCGAGTTCCGCGCGGTACCCGGCCTGATGCTCCTCAAACCAGCGATCGTATTCTTCGGCGAATCGTTCGAATACGTCTTCGGGCATTTTTCCCCCGTTAATGTCCATACAGGTGTTCTTTCACCCGTTTCCCGACCCCCTGCTCCCTCCGCCTCAGCACCCGGAGATCCGTTCCTTCCTCGCGGTAGGAGGAGAAAAGGAGATGGAGGAAGTCCACCGTCAGGTGCATGACCTCCTTTTTGAACCTGACCTCAACGGTAGTATCCCCGGCAAGGCCCCTGATGGAGAACCAATCGGGCTTCTCGAACCTGTAGAAGCCCTCGCCGAGGTTGGGGAGCGCTTCAACCTCCCCGAAGTTCCCGAGGTAGGCAAAGAACCCCGCCGGGACCGGGTCACTGAGGAGGAACTCCTTCATGAACGAGCCGTCGGCACAGGATTTATGGCGAACCGAACGAAGAATTCGCATGTTGTGCAATCTCCTTTACTGCTCGTGCGGCAATCCGGCACTCTTCGTCCGTGGTGAACCAGGAGAGACTGAGCCGTACAGAGCCAGTCCCCCCGTCAATCGCCCGATGAACGAGGGGCGCACAGTGCAGCCCCGTGCGGGCGACGATCCCGTAGGCCCGGGCCAGGATAAATCCCACGTCGTCGTTCTCCATCCCATGGATGTTGAACGAGACGATTGGAAGGAGGGGGGACTCGTTGTAGATCGTGATGTTTGGTTCTTCCTTCAACTCCCCGACGAGAAACGCCATCTGGCGCTCTGCCTTCTCTGCGATGGCGTTCACCCCTACCGACGCGACATAGTTCACCCCGGCCGCGAGAGCCGCAAGGCCGGGGTAGTTGTGGGTCCCGGACTCGAACCGCTCCGGCATCTCGTGGGGCTGGTAGAGCAAGAAGGAGTCCGTCCCGGTCCCCCCGTAGCGGACGGGGGCGATCGAGTCCGGGTCTCGCAGGTAGAATCCGCCGGTACCGGGGATGCCGAAGAAGCCTTTATGGCCGGTGAAGACGTAGGCATCGACCGGGAGGTCCCGGAGGTTGATAGGGATGTGGCCGGCAGTCTGGGCCCCGTCGACGATGAAGAAGATGCCGTGGTCGTACAGGACTTCGCCGATGCGGGAGACGTCCTGCACCGACCCGAGCACGTTGCTCCCGTGGGCCGTGACCATGAGCCGGGTCTCGGGCGTGATGGCCGGTTCAACCGTATCGGGGCGGACGGCGCCGTCCTCGAAGGGGAGGACCGTCAGCTGGATACGGCCCTGCCGCTCGAGCTCGTGAAGCGGCCGGAGAACCGAGTTGTGGTCGAGTTCGGTCGTGATAACATGGCAGCCATCCCCATTGGCGGCAAGAAAACCCTGGATGAGGACATTTAAGGAGTCGGTCGCGTTCTGGGTGAAGATTACGTGCTCCGGCGGACCTGCGGCAAGGAGACCTGAGAGCGCCTCCCGTGCCAGTGAGATGTAGTCCTCACCCTGGCTGCCGGTGGTCCTTCCCGACCCGAAAACAGGGAGGACAAGCGATTGCCTGACGGCCTCCAGCACCTCCGGGGGCTTCGGCCAGGTTGTGGCGGCGTTGTTTAAGTAGATGATCGTCGGTCTATCTGCCATAAGACTTGTTTTTTAGTGGATCTCTGCGACCAAAAAGAGATCGCTCCGAGCACTTCGCAATACGTACCCTGCTGATGCCGTACACGCATCTTCGTCGCAATAACTGCCGGGGGGGTGAGGGAGGCGGTAGAACTTGCCCGGCATCCAGGACCAGGCCGGTCTCAACGAGGTTCGCGTCCGCTACCCGGATCAAAGGGTGGCATCCCGACGTACGACCCGAACCAGGATTGACGGTCGGGTCTCTGTCACGGGCTGCGCCGCCTCCGGATGAGATAAACCAGTATGCCTGCCAGCATGACGGCACTCCCGATGCCGACGGCTGTTGCCGGCAGCGTAAACGCAAGCACGAGACAGCCCAGAAGGCCAGGTACCGCGAGGGATCGCCCATACAACCTCTCCTGCTCAGTTAGGGTGTATGCAGAGAGGTTCGTGACCGCATAGTACAGCAGCACGGTGAAGGAACTGAACCCAACTGCCGCACGGAGATCGACGAGCATCACCACCACAACCAGGATTACGCCGACCGTCGCTTCAGAGAGGTGCGGAACCCTGTGTATCGGGTGAACCCGGGCGAGGTATGAAGGCATGTCATGGTCAGCCGCCATGGCAAAGAGCATCCGGCTGATGCCCGCCATCAGAGAGAGCAGCACCCCGAGCGTCGCAAAGGTCGAACCGATTCTGACGATCCACTGCCACTGGCCAAAACCTGCCCCGGCGAGCGCCGTCACCAGGGGTGCATCGGAGCGGGAGAGCAGATCGGGCCCGACAAGGAGCAACGCCGAGATGGCGACGGCGGCATAAACGACCAGGGTGACGCTCAGGCCCAGTATGATTGCCCATGGGATAGACGTCTTCGGGTCTTTGACTTCTTCGCCCAGGGTAGCGATTCTCGAGTATCCGGCAAACGCAAAGAACCAGATTCCGGCAGACTGTAAGATCCCATATACGCCGTTCGGGCCCAGGACCGGGCGCAGGTTGCTGAGCGCCGGCTCGCCGACAAGCAGGAGGAGAACGATCACGGCCAGGGAGAGCAGAACTACCGAGACGATGATCTTCGTGGCGCCGGCGGTCTTTTGAATCCCGAAGAAATTCAGCACCGTGAATGCGATCACCGCCCCTGCGGCAAGATACCGCGCATACTCCGGGATCAGGTAGTAGCCGAAGGTGAGCGCGACCGCAGAGCAGCTCGCGAACTTGCCGACGACGAAACCCCAGCCCGCGACCCAGGCCCAGAACTCGTTCAACCGTTCTCCGGCATACACATAGGTGCCACCCGAAGCGGGATACAGACGGGCGAGCTGTGCCGAAGAACTGGCATTGAAGTACGCCACAGTGGCCGCAATCGCGAGGCCAAGAACCAGCCCTGCCCCGGCTGCAGCCGCCGCCGGTGCAAGAGCCGTGAAGATCCCGGCCCCGATCATGGAGCCGAGTCCGATGAAGATGGCATCTCCCGTATTCAGCGTTCGCGAGAGCCTGCTCGCCTGAATTCCGCCGTGCGGCACCATTTCTGCCATATTATTCTCCACACTCGCGACAGAGACGGGGATCGGCGACTGCTTGATACCCGCGAGACATCCATGGGTCCCACTGTCACCAGGGCGCAATGTAGGGAGGTACGATACGTTAACCGTTCTGTCGCGCAAGAGAGGTCTCCTCCAGGAGCACCGATACCGTGAGCGAGCGGGGGAGAGCGCCCGGCTGGACGTGCAGACACCTCTCTCCCGCTGCCCACCACGGCCGTGCCGGGAGGAGGGTCCGGGCCGGCCGTGGTCGGGAATACCCGGGGAAGACGGCAGTCTTACCGGAGAAACCGGTTTTTCAGGGAAATTCGGGTAAAGCAACCGCTCTGCACGCCTGCCTCCGGCGTGCAGTTACTTTTATGATGACCCACCGGGATGTGGGGGCACGCCGGGGGATCAGCGGTACGATCGGCCGGGGCACGAGGGTTGCAGGTGAGAGAGTATGGATGAGAAAAGGACGGTGGATGAAAAGAGCAAACAGGAGCAGCTCGATAAGGTCCGCGAGGACCCGGAGCGCGAGTACCTGACGACGAACCAGGGGGTGCGGGTGAGCCATACCGACGACTCGCTCAAGGCGGGGGAGCGGGGGCCGACGCTTCTGGAGGACTTTCACTTCCGCGAGAAGCTGACGCACTTCGACCACGAGCGGATCCCCGAGCGGGTCGTCCACGCCCGGGGATCGGGCGCTCACGGGTATTTCCAGGTCTACGAACCGATGACCGAGTATACGCGAGCGGCGTTCCTGCAGGACCCGGAGAAGAAGACGCCGGTCTTCGTCCGGTTCTCGACCGTCGTCGGCTTTCGGGGCTCTGCCGATACGGTCAGGGATGTCAGGGGGTTCGCGACGAAGTTCTACACGGAAGAAGGGAACTACGACATCGTCGGCAACAACATGCCGGTCTTCTTCATCGTGGACGCGATCAAGTTCCCCGACCTCGTCCACTCCATCAAGCCGGAGCAGCACCACCAGATGCCGCAGGCCTCCGCCGCACACGACACCTTCTGGGACTTTGTCGGGAACCTCCCTGAGATCACGCATATGATCATGTGGGTCCTCTCGGACCGTGCGCTCCCGCGGAGTTACCGGATGATGGAGGGCTTCGGAGTCAACACCTTCCGGTTCGTCAACGCCGGGGGGAAGGCACGGTTCGTCAAGTTCCACTGGCGGCCGCTGCTCGGCGTCCACTCGCTCGTCTGGGACGAGACGCAGAAGATCGCCGGCAAAGACCCGGACTTCAACCGCCGCGACCTCTGGGAGGCGATCGAGATGGGCGACTACCCGGAGTTCGAGTTCGGGGTGCAGATGATCGAGGAGGCGGACGAGCAGAACTTCGACTTCGACATCCTGGACGCGACGAAACTCTGGCCCGAGGAGGAGGTGCCGATCCGGTGGATCGGGAAGATGACCCTGAACAAAAACCCGGACAACTTCTTCGCGGAGACCGAGCAGGTCGCCTTCTGCCCGGCGAACATCGTGCCGGGCATTGACTTCTCCAACGACCCGCTCCTCCAGGGCCGGCTCTTCTCCTATCTCGACACCCAGTTGATACGCCTGGGGGGCCCGAACTTCCAGGAGATCCCGATCAACCGGCCGCTCGCGCCCGTCGCGAACAACCAGCGCGAGGGCTACCACCGGATGACGATCAACAGGGGCGAGGCGAGTTACTTCCCGAACGCGCTCGGCGAGAACAAGCCCCGCCCGGCATCGGTGAAGGAGGGGGGCTTTGCCCACTACCAGGAGAAGATCGAGGGAAAGAAGATCCGGGCCCGGAGCGAGAAGTTCAACGACTTCTTCAGCCAGGCGAAACTCTTCTGGAACAGCATGTCGGATCCGGAGAAGGAGCATATCGTCAAGGCCTTCCACTTCGAGCTCGGGAAGGTCTCGGACTTCGGGGTCCGCAAAAGGGTGGTGGACCTCATCAACAACGTCGACGGCGACCTTGCGATACGGATCGCCGAAGGGATCGGGGTGCCGCCCCCCGCGGAGAAGGGCGCGTCCTCCGGGACGAAGAAATCCCCGAACCTCAGCCAGGAGAGGACCGTCAAGGACACCGTCAAGAGCAGGAAGGTTGCGATCCTCGCCATGGAGGGGTATAACCACGACGAGGTGATGCAGGTCAAGCAGGCACTGAAAGAAGGTGGGGCTCACCCGCAGATCATCTCGCAGTTCCTCGGCACGGTCAAATCCGCCGACGGCAGGGAGATGGAGGTCGACAAGAGTTACGTCACCACCACCTCCGTCGTCTACGACGCCGTCTACATCCCGGGCGGGAAGCACGTGGAGACCCTGAAGAACCAGGGTTATGCTATCCACTTCGTCAACGAGGCCTTCAAACACTGCAAGCCGATCGGTGCGATAGGAGAAGGCATCGACCTTCTGAAGGCGTCGGGGATCAAGGGGGTCGCCTTTGTCGATGCCGGCTCCGGGGGAGAGGCCGTCGCCGAGATGGGGGTCGTGACCTGCGGGAGCCGGGGGAACGTGACCTCGTTTGCCGACCAGTTCAAGACGGCCATTGCGCAGCACCGCCACTGGGACCGGGAGAAGAAGGAGCAGGTGCCGGCCTGATACGGGCCGTTGCAAGAAGAGCCCAGGACCTCCCCGGAGGTTCATTTTTCTGATGGAACGCTTTAACTGCGCAGCATCGGCGAGTTGAACCAGAGGCCGTAGAGCTGGTGCGACTCATCGCCCTGCTTGAAGACGAACCGGAGAGCCACCCCGTCCTCCCGCTCGAATGCCGCCTTGTAGGTCACGGCGATGAACTCACCGGTCTCCGTGACGGCGGGCTCCCTTCGGGATTCATAGAGCCCGATCCGGGACGTGACCGACTCACGGTTCCGCTCAAACGCGGCCTCGTCCAGGGCCTGCTTCATCTCCGGGCCGAAGTCGCGGGAATACATCGTGTAGTTGCCCTCGTTGAAGCCCTGCATGACGTTATCGGCGACCGGGTCGGCGTAGGCAAGCACCTCTGCCGCCTCCTCGCCGGAGAGCACGGTCTCCTGGCTCGTGCAGCCGCAGGCGAAGACCGCGGCGAGGACCACGAGGACGGCGGGGAGTGGAATGTGAGAACGACTCATGATAGAGTCTCGAACCGGCAGGTAATGAATGTAGGGATCGGATTGCCGGGAGGGAGAACCGCAACGGCAATCGGAGCGGTGCAGAGGCCGTCGACAGGGGAGCTATGTTCCGGATCTTCCACCGGTTCGAGCGGTGCAGGGCGAAAGTCTCGGCCGCTTCACCGTCCGGACTGGTGGAGAGATACGGCGGTGTTCCGGTTTACGCTGAGGAAAGCAACATAACCCTTCACCGATCCCGCCGCCGTCGGGACCCGATGGTCGAGCAGGGAGAGGACGAGACATCCTGCCACGGGGGATGCCGTTGCGCGAAGGAGTTACTTTTATAGTAATAGGAATATCCTTCCGAGCAGATAGAAATCGGCGGTCCGCAATGGCACAACCTGCACCGCTCCTCGACGGGTCACTCTTCATCGCGTTCTTCACAGCAGTCACCATCACGGGAGTGCTCTTTGGCCGGTATATGGCGCACGTGTTCTCCGGGGACTACTCCCGCGGCATCCCCGGAGCGCTGGAGGCCCGGCTCTTTCGCTTCATCGGCACGTCCGCCGGCGAGGAGGATGACTGGAAGGGATACGCACGGGAGATGCTCATCTTCAACGGCATCGGGTTTATCGCTCTCCTCGCGCTTCTCCTGCTGCAGGGTTACCTGCCGCTGAACCCGGAAGGCTGCGGTGCATTCGACCCCGGCACGGCAGTCCATACGGCGGCAAGCTTCGTCACCAACACCAACTACCAGATCTACGCAGGGGAGGTCTCCGCGAGTTACCTGACCCAGATGGCCGGCTTCACGGTCCAGAACTTCCTCTCGGCCGCCACCGGGATCTGCATCGCCGTCGCGGTGATGCGGGGAGTCACCCGCCGGTCGACCGACCGGATCGGCAACTTCCGGGTGGACGTGACCCGGTGCGTCCTCTACATCCTCCTCCCGGTTGCATTCGCCGCCGCCCTCCTGCTCGTCTCGCAGGGGGTCATCCAGAACGTCGACCCCTACGTGCATGCCGCGGGGTACGGCCCGGCCGGACCGCAGACGATCGCCATGGGGCCTGTCGCCTCCCAGGAGGCCGTCAAGGAGTTCGGCACGAACGGGGGCGGGTTCTTCAATGCCAACTCCGCCCACCCCTACGAGAACCCGACACCGTTCGCCAACCTCGTAGAGATCTTCCTGATCCTCCTGATCCCGGTCTCGCTGCCCTTTGCCTTCGGGCGGATGGCGGGGTCGATGCGGCAGGGATGGGCCATCTACATCGTCATGCTCGCGATCTACCTCCCCGCCCTCGGCACGCTCTATGTTGCGGAACTGGGCGGCAACCCGCTCATGGAGCAGTTCGACGTGACCGGGGTCTCGATGGAGGGAAAAGAGGCCCGTTTCGGGCTCGGCGGCACCGCCCTCTTTGCCGCCTCCACCACCGCGACGTCCTGCGGGGCGGTCAACGCCATGTTCGACTCCTTCATGCCGATTGCAGGCATGGTACCGATGCTCCTGATCCTGCTCGGCGAAGTCGTCTTCGGCGGAGTGGGATCGGGGTTCTATACCTTTATCGGTTTTATCGTGCTCGCCGTCTTCATCGCCGGGCTGATGATCGGGAGATCCCCCGAGTATCTCGGAAAGAAGATCGAGGTCCGGGAGATGCGCATGGCCGTTCTCACGGTCCTGGTGCCGGGCGTCCTCGTCCTCATCCTCACGGGGATCGCGCTGCTCCTCCCCGGCACGGCCGAAGCGATGCACAACCCGGGTCCGCACGGCCTCTCCGAACTCGTCTACACGTTTGCCTCCATGTCCAACAACAACGGGAGCGCGTTTGCCGGGTTCGACGCTTCAGGGATTTTTTATGCGCTCACCGGCGCCGCGGCGATGGCCATCGGGCGGTTTGTCCCGGCGGTCGCGATGCTCGCCCTCGCCGGGTCGATAGCGCAGAAGAAGACCGTCCCACCGGGACCCGGGACCCTGGCAACCGCGTCGGCAACGTTCACCGTCTGGACGATCCTGGTGATCCTGATCGTCGGGGCGCTCACGTTCTTCCCTCTCTTCGCCATGGGGCCGATCGCCGACCACCTGCTGCTCTTCGGAGGCGGGTAGCCCGATGGCCAGGAAGCGGTACCCCCGGTTCGGGGCCTTCGAACCGGGTCTCATCCGCAAAGCACTAGTCGGGAGCGTGCTCAAGCTGGACCCGCGCAGGCAGATCGAGAACCCCGTGATGCTGGCGGTGGAGGTAGGGGGGATCGTCACGACGGCAGGGTTCTTCGTCGGCCTCTCGGCCGCCACCGGAGAACAGTCGTTATTCACCGGCCTCGTCTCCCTCTGGCTCTGGCTGACGGTGCTCTTCTCTAACTTCGCTGAATCCCTCTCCGAGGGGAGGGGAAAGGCGCGGGCGGCGTCGCTCCGGCAGTCCCGCACCAGCGTGCCCGCACGCCGCCTCGAGAGAGAGACGTTCGATGCCCCGGCAAACGAGGTCGCCTCCTCCGACCTCCGGCCGGGCGACCTCGTCCTGGTGAGGGAAAGCGAGATTATCCCCGGCGACGGGGAGGTGGTCAGGGGAGCCGCCCTCGTCAACGAAGCGGCCATCACCGGAGAGTCCGCGCCGGTGGTGCGCGAGGCGGGAGGGGACCGCAGCGCGGTGACGGGGGGGACAACGGTGCTTGCAAACGAGATCATCGTCCGGGTAACCACGGAGCCCGGCCGGACCTTCCTCGACCGCATGATCGCCATGGTCGAGGGGGCCGAACGGCGCAAGACGCCCAACGAGGTCGCGCTCGAGATCCTGCTCCTGGCGCTGACCGCCGTCTTCCTGGCAGTCGTCGGCAACATTCACCCGGTATCCGCCTACAGCGCCTCGTTCACCGGTTCAGGCGCTCCTGCGAGCCTCACGGTGCTGGTCGCACTCTTCGTCTGCCTGGCCCCGACGACCATCGCGGCACTCCTCCCGGCGATCGGGATCGCCGGCATGGACCGGCTCTTCCAGCGCAACATCGTCGCACTCTCCGGCCGGGCGATCGAGGCGGCAGGCGACGTCAACGTCCTGCTCCTCGACAAGACCGGGACGATCACCCTTGGAAACCGCCAGGCGACGGAGTTCGTCCCGGTGGAAGGGCAGTCCCGGGACGAACTGATGCAGGCCTCCCTTCTCTCCTCGTACGCCGATGAGACGCCGGAAGGGAGGAGCATCCTTGCCCTTGTCCGGGAGAAGACCGGCACCGCACCGGCCTGCCCCCCGGGTGCACGGTTCATCCCGTTCTCGGCCGCCACCCGGGTGAGCGGCGCCGAGTGCGGCGAGACGTTGTACCTGAAGGGAGCCGCCGACGCGATCACGAGGCTCGTCCCCGAACGCGGAGGAACGGTGCCCCCGGACCTGGCGACGAAAGTGAACGGGATTGCATCGGCAGGAGGCACGCCGCTCGTGGTGGCCGAGAACGAGACGGTCCTCGGCGTGATCTTCCTCAAGGATATCTTAAAGACCGGCATCCGGGAACGGTTTGCCGACCTTCGCCGGATCGGGATACGGACGGTCATGATCACGGGCGACAACCCGCTCACCGCGGCTGCAATCGCAGCGGAAGCGGGTGTGGACGACTACCTTGCCGAGGCGAAGCCGGACGACAAGTTGAGGCTGATCCGCGAGACGCAGGACGAGGGCTACATGGTCGCCATGACCGGCGACGGGACCAACGATGCGCCCGCCCTCGCCCAGGCCGATGTGGCGGTGGCCATGAACAACGGGACCCAGCCGGCGCGGGAAGCGGCCAATATCATCGATCTGGACAGCGATCCCACCAAACTGCTGGATATCGTCGAGATTGGCAAAGAGATCCTGATGACCCGCGGAGCCCTCACCACGTTCTCCATAGCAAACGACATCGCCAAGTACTTCGCCATCATCCCGGCTGCACTGGTCGGGATCTACCCGCAGCTCGCCGTCCTGAACATCATGGACCTCGCCACCCCGCAGTCGGCCATCCTCTCCGCGGTCATCTTCAACGCCCTGGTCATCCCGCTCCTGATACCGGTCGCGCTTGCCGGAGTGCGGTTCAAACCGATGCCGGCATCGAGGCTCTTTGCCTACAACCTGATCATCTTCGGGATCGGGGGCCTCGCCGCCCCGTTCATCGGCATCAAAGCGCTCGACCTCCTGATCGCCGGAGTTCTGTAGAGAGTATACCCATGACGGCGATACGACAGGCAGTAACAAGCGGTCTGCTCCTCTTCCTCGTCCTCTTCGCCATCACGGGATTCGCCTACCCCCTGGCAGTGACGCTCATCGCCGGTGCGGCATTTCCGTACCAGGCCCACGGGAGCCTGGTCGTCGACGGCCAGGGCCGGGTGATCGGCTCGGACCTGATCGGCCAGAACTTCAGCGCACCGTTCTACTTCCAGGGCCGCCCCTCGGAGACACCGATCACCGCTTACAACGCCTCCGCCTCCGGAGGGTCGAACCTTGCGCCCGGAAATCCCCTGCTCCTCGAACATATCGCGGACCGGGTGAGGGCTCTCCGGAACGCCGGCGTGCAGGGCCCGATCCCGTCCGATCTCGTCATGGCTTCGGGGAGCGGTCTTGACCCCGCGATCAGTCTGGATGCCGCGCTGGTGCAGGTCCCCGCCGTCGCAGAGGCGCGCGGTCTCCCGGAGAACGAAGTCCACGCGCTCGTTCTCGCCTGGGCAGAGAGCCTGCCGGCCCCGTTCGTAGAACCCTGCATCAATGTCCTCTCGCTCAACCGTGAGCTGGACCGCCTGGACGGGAGGGACTGAACACGGCAGAAAGGATCGCTGAGGAAGGCCGCCCTCTGCCGGAGGACCTGCTCGCCGTTGCAGAGCGGGCGGAGCAGAGAGCCGGGAAGGGGCAGCTGACGATCTACCTGGGTTACGCCGCCGGTGTCGGGAAGACCTACGCGATGCTGGAGGACGCACTCAGCCACCGGGGCGACGGGCTCGACGTCGTGATCGGGTATGTGGAGACGCACGGCAGGGCAGAGACGAACGCGCTCGCCGCAAGGCTCGAAGCAATCCCCCCGGTTCGCAGCGATTACCGGGGACTCACGCTGCGGGAGCCGGATATCGACGCGATTCTCAGGCGGCGCCCGCAGATCGTCCTCATCGACGAGCTTGCGCACACCGATGCTCCGGGGAGCCGCCACATAAAACGTTACCAGGACATCGAGGAGATCCTTCACGCGGGGATATCGGTCTATACCACCGTCAACATCCAGCACATCGAGAGCCAGAACGACATCGTCGCCCAGATCACGGGCATCCGTGTCGCGGAGACGGTCCCGGACACGTTCTTCTACGATGCCGACGAGATTCGCCTGATAGATATCCCGCCGGAGGAACTCCGGATCCGCCTCCGCGCCGGGAAGGTCTATGTCCGGGATATGGCCGAACAGGCCGTCCGGCGATTCTTCAGCGTCGAGAATCTCCTGGCGCTCCGGCAGATCGCTCTCCGGTTTATGGCGCAGGTCACCGACCGCCAGATGCTCACCTGCATGCGGGCAAGGGCCATCCCGGGCCCGTGGCCTGCCGGGGAACGGCTTCTCGTGGGGATACGCCCCGGCCCGACGGCGGACCAGATGGTTCGTGCGGCATACCGCCTTGCGGACAGGTTCCGTGCGGACTGGATCGTGATCTCCATCGGGACCGAGAGCGAGCAGAACCTCACGGACCGGGAACGGCGGTGGCTCAACGACGCGATGGAGACGGCAAGGAACCTCGGGGGGCGGATCGTCCGTTACCGCGGAGGGGACGTTCCGGGGGAGCTGATCCGGTATGCCCGGCAGCACAACGTCACCATGATCATGCTCGGTAAACCCCGCGGACTGGACATCTTCTACTCTCCCGTATACCGCATCATGGTCCGGTCAAAGGGGATCGATATCTTCCTCTACGAACCGAAAGCAGCGGTAAGCATCCCAATCCACAGGCAACTGCCGCAGTTTGTGAACTTAAACCTCATCATCAGCGCAATACTCATCGCGCTTGTGACGATCCTGAATTATTTCCTGCGAAATGTCATCAGTTCGTCAAACATGCTCATCATCCAGTTGATTCCGGTGGTGGCGGCAGCGCTCTTGTTCCGCCGGGGCACAGCGATCATCACCGCTATCGTAAGCATCCTGATCTTCGACTTCGTTTTTGTGGTTCCCTACTACACGCTTACAATCACCGACTGGGAGTATTTCATCTCATTTGTGGGATACGTGGTCATTGCGTTCATCATCAGCGGTCTCGCAACAAGGCTCCGCTACCTGCTCCCGCAGATACGGAGGAGCGAGGCAACGGTTGAGGCCGTCACCGTCCTCTCCCGCGATCTGGTGAACGTCGCACACCGCCAGGAGATCTTCGATACGCTCTATCGACACATGAAGCAGTTCGGCGAGGGAGCATTTGCCGTTCTCACGCCGGATACGGGGGGGCTCTTCGTGAACGTCGGGGACCCCGGTTATCCGCTCACCCCAAAAGAGCGGACGATTGCCCGGTGGGCCTTCGAGAACGGCCGGACAGCGGGGAGAGGCACCGATACCCTCCCGATGGGCATAGGACACTACGTTCCGATGAAGGCATCCGGGGTTACGTTCGGCGTCCTGGCGTTCGCGTTCAGGGACCCGGAGGAGGTGCTTACGCCGGAGAATAAGGACATCCTCCAGACCATGGCATACCTGGGGGCTCTGGCCCTGGAACGGGTAGAGTGAGCGAACCGTCCCTGCCGCCGACGCCGGCAAGCGAGGGGCGCTCCAGGCTAAATCCCGGTACGGCAGGCGATACCCGGGAAGAAGGCCCGGCTCCGGGGAGGTGCGGACGATCTGAGACGCAACCTCTTTACTCCAGGATTCTGTATCCCCCGCGGGGCACGCGCATCTCAAACCGCGCTCCCTTCCCGGACTCTCCGGTCTCGGTGATGCCGATCCCGGTGATCTCGAGGATCTCCCGGATCAAAAAGAGTCCAAGCCCCGTGTTCTTCCCGAACCCACGGTAAAAGATCCGCTCCTTCTCCTCAGCAGGAATCCCGGTGCCGTCATCCTCCCAGACAAGGGTGAGGTCCCCGTTCTCCTCCGGCCGATACCGGACGCGGACCCGGGTCGCCGACTCCCCGTGCCGGATCGTGTTGTCCATCAGGTTGGCAAAGACCGTAGAGAGCATTGGATCCGTGTAGACCACGAGATCCCCGGCTTCGTCGTCGATGGGTAACCCATGAAGTGCCGCCGTCTGGATTGCATCGGATATTCGCTGCCACTCCGGCGATCTGACGCCGAGATCCGTGTAGTCCCGGGTGAACTCGATCTGGCGGTGTATCCGGTCGGCGGCACTCTGCACCCGGGCAAGGTACTCCGAGACCTCGGGCTCCTGGACGGCCTCCTCTGCAAACGAGAGATTCCCGAGGAGGATCGTCAGCTGGTTCAGGATATCATGCCGGGTGATGCTGCTCATCAGGTTGAGCTTTTTGTTCGCGACCGCGAGGCTGTTCGTCTGCCGGGCAAGTTCCCCGGCATGATACTCGATCTCCCGCTCCATTGCTCTACGCACGGTGATATCCTGGGCGGTGAACGTCACGCCCCGGGAGAAGTCCGCCGGATCGAGTGGTGTTATGGAGAGCAGAACATAGATGATCCCGCCGTCCTTGCGGAGGGACCGGGTCTCAAGGGTGCACGTCCCGGCCTTCGTGATCTCTGCATACACCACCTGCATGGCAGACTCGTACTCCCCTTCATCCGGGTAGAGCAATTCTACGGGCTGGCCGATGAGTTCGCCGCGGGTGTAGCCGACGATCTCGCAGAGCCGTCCGTTGACTTCCGTAATGAGCCCGTCAACCACCATCCCGATGCCGGTGGGGGCGGCGCGGAAGATGCTCTCCATCTTCTCCGCAGTCTCCCGCAGCGCCTCCTCCACCCGTCTCTGCTCGGTAACGTCCAGGCAGTGCCCGATATAGCCGAGGAAGTTGCCGTGGGTGTCATACCGGGGGGAGCCGTCGTCCTGGATCCAGCGGTACTCACCGTCGTGTCGCCGCAGGCGGTAGGTCATGCTGAACCGCTCGCGGCGGGCAAAGGCACCCATGTAGGTCTCGACGCATCGCGTGAGATCGTCCGGGTGCACCCCCTCGACCCAGCCGTCGCCGGTCTCCTGCTCGAGCGTCCGGCCGGTGAAGGCAAGCCACGGCTCGTTGAAGTAGTCGCATTTTGCGTCCAGCCCGGACGTCCAGATCAGGGCCTGGCCGCTGTCTGCAAGGGTGCGGAAATGCAGCTCGCTCTCCCGCAACGCCTCTTCGGCCTCCTTCTGGTCCGTGATGTCCTGCCACCCGCCATACAACCTTATCTCGCCGTTCGTGGTGTCGGTACAGTTGGCCGAGACACGGAGCCACCGGACCGGACCATCCCGGCGGACGATCCGGATCTCAAAGAACGACGATGTCCCCGGGGAGAGCCAGAAGATCTCGCGCTCAAAGACGGGCATGTCGTCCGGGAGGATGATAGCCTTCCAGCACCGCATCGCGAGGATCTCGCCGTTTGTATACCCGGTGATCTCATGCACTGCTCCGGCAATCCAGTCGATGGTGTACTCGCCCGAATGCTCGAGGGCACACGAGTAGACGACGTCGGAGATGCTCTCGGAGATCTGGCGGTAGTGTTCCTTGCTCTCCAGAAGCCGGTGCTGGCTCCCGGCAAGGTCGTCAAAACTCGACCGGAGCTCCTCCTCGACGGCGGCCAGCTGCTCGTAGGCCGCCTGCAGTTCCTCGTGCTGCGAGAGCAGTTCGAGTTCGGTGAGTTTGCGGTCCGTGATGTCATGCACCATCCCGATGGAGCGGAAGACCCTGCCGGATTCGTCCCGCTGGTGCTCGCACCGCTCGACGACGTACCGGACCTCTCCGGTATCGCCGCGAAGGAGACGGTGCTCGACCTCGAATGCGTCCCTCCCGTCCGCGATCGAGGCGGAGTACGCGGTATTGACCCGGGTTCGATCATCCGGGTGGACCATCGAGAGGAACGCCTCATAGGTCGGCGCAGGTTCTGCGGGGTCAAGGCCGGAGATGCGGTAGGTCTCGTCCGACCAGGTCAGCCGCCCGGTCCTGTGGTCGAACTCCCAGCTGCCGAGGTGAGCAATGCTTTCGGCATTATGCAACAGCTCTTTACCCCTGCGGACCGCCACCTCTGCTCTTCGCCTCCCGGCAACCTGTCGCACCGCGTTTGCAAGCTCGGCAAACTGTGTCTTCGGGTTCCCGCCCTTCTGGAGGTAGAAGTCGGCACCGTTGTTCAGCGCCTCGATTGCGACCTCCTCACGTCCCCGGCCGGTGAAGATGATGAAAGGTACCCGGGATCCTGCTTCCCGGACCTGTTTTAAGAGCTCGATCCCATCCATCTCCGGCATCTGGTAGTCCGAGATGACCGCGTCGTAGCGGCCGGTCCGGATCATGCGAAGCGCCTCGTGTGGGCTTGCGGTGACATCGACGGCGATGCCGTCCTCCCGCTCAAGGAACATACGGCCGAGATCGAGCAGTGCCTCCTCGTCGTCTACATAGAGGATGCGATCAGGGGCGGCTTGGACGTGCATGATGGTACCTATATTGAGGAGGAGTGGGATGTATAAAATACATTTCGAATTAACAGTGCCGTATTCGAGCACTATATAGGTTTATACGGCATTTTACGAGATATTTCATCGATACAGGCCCGATGAGAGGGCAAAATCCAGGAAGCGATCCACCCCTGCGCAAGCACCGTCACGACCCAGCCGACCGCATCTCCAGGTTCGCATGGCTTATGAAGCCCCGGTTCCGGGACGATCACCGACGGCATCGCCGTGTTGCACCGGGAATCCCGGTCCCGGGAGAGCGGGGATCTGCGGCCGAAAGAAGGCGGCACTCCTGCAATCCGGAAGAGTTACTGCTGTCTCTGCGCCAATGCTGTCACATAGGAGCCCGGTGGCCTCCGGCCGGCTTACCGCGCCTTTGCGACCATCTCGATCTCGACCCTCGCCCGTGCGGGGTAGGGCTCGACGAAGTACTCAGCATAGACAGCGTTGACCGTCTCAAAGTCCGCGAGGTCCGTGAGGTAGATCCGGGTCTGGACGACGTCTGAGATGTCGAGGCCGGCTTTGAGGAGGACAGCCCGCGGCAGGGCGGTTGACAGGCCAGTCGGTCTGCCGGGGGGGACGGGCAGGGGCTGAGCCGGGAACCGGTAGAACAGAAGCTTACCCCGATCCGACCCGGAACTGCCCCTTCGGCACCGTGATCTCGAACCGGGCACCCCGGCCCGCTTCACCGGTCTCCCGGATCGTGATCCCGGTGATATCAAGGACCTCCCGGGAGAGGGAGAGCCCGAAACCGGTGTTCTTCCCAAACCCCCGGTGAAAGATCCTCTCCTTGAGATCGGCTGCAACACCGTCGCCGTCATCCTCGCAGACGACGATGCAGTTCCCGTTGTGGATCTCGGACGCAAACCGGATCGTCGTGGTCTTCCCTCCGTGGCGCAGGGCGTTGTCGATCAGGTTGAAGAAGACCTTGGTTATGAGCGGATCGGCAAACACCTCCGTTTTTTCAGGGATCTCATTCTTCAGCACGACCCCGCCAAGGCTGGCGCTCCTGCCCGCACCGTTCACGAGGGGCCGGAGGTCCTGCCAGACGGGAAGGTTCATCCCGACCTCCTCATACTCCTTCGTAAACTGTATCATGGACGAGATCCGGCTGCTTGCCGTGGCGATGCGGGACAGCTGATCCGCCAACGAGGGATCGGGATTCTTCTCGCACAGGAGCGCAACATAGCCGCTCAGTATCTGGAGCTGGTTGTTGATGTCGTGCCGGGTGATACCCGAGAGGAGGTTGAGTTTCTTGTTTGCCTGATGCAGCGCGTCTTCCGCCCGCTGCCGCTCGGTGACGTCCCGAAGCGAGATCAGGATCGACGGAGCGCCGTTAAAGACGATGGCCTTCCCGAGACTCTCGACCCACCGCTCTTCTCCGTCCACCGTGGCGATCCGATAGCGTGCGACGTACCCGTCCATCCCTCGTGTCACATTCTCAAAATCCCTGATAGCATCCTCCTGCGACGCGGGGGCGACGAACTCCATCACGCTCCTCTTCCCGATTAACCCGGCAGGATCACCTGCATGTACAAACCGGCTTGCAACAGGGTTCGCAAAGAGGATCGTTCCCGCCGGATCAAGGATGAGAATGCCGTCGAGGGAGTGTTCCACAAGGGCCCGGAACTTCTCCTCGCTCTCGGAGAGGGCCCCAAGAGCATTCATGCGCCCGATCTCGGCGGCCGCTTTTGCGGCAACGATCTCCAGGATCTCCCGGGCGGACGGCGGCAGGTTGAGCGGGGCCCTGCTCAGGATACAGAGGATCCCGATGACCTGCCCGCCGGCATTCCGCAGCGCGGTCCCGGCATAGCCGCGGATGTTGAGTTCCCGAAGGTCCCGGCTTTCGGGGAAAAGCCGGGCGACATCATCAGGGTAGACGCAGAACCCGGCTTCCGCGGTATCCTCGCAGGGCGTGCCCTTCAGGACATACGAGTGATCGAGGATCTTCTCACCGTCAAGGAACATCGAGAGCAGCCGGACGCGTTCATGGTCCGGCGTGATCTCGCCGATCATGACGCAGTCGGCGCGAAGCCAGGCACTGAGGCTCTCCGTTAGCCGGTCCAGAGACTCCATGCCGGTCGTTCCCACCATACCGGAGACCAGTGCACGGAGCGCCGACTCTGCGGCCCTGAGTTCCGTGGTGTCGCGGATGACCGAGAGTATGGTCGGCGTTTCGTTGAGATCGAAGAGGCTGACGCTGATCTCGAGGATCTTCTCCTGATAGTCTCCCATCCGGTAGCGGATCTGGAAGGTCGCGTGCCTGTCCCGTAGAAGGTCCTCGACAATGCCAGGAGCCCGTTCTTGCATCTCAGGAGTATCGAGATCGACGAGGCTTATGCCCTCGAGGTCCTCGCGGGTCATGCCGAGGATCCGGCAGGCCGATTCATTGAGATCGATGAATCTTCCCGGCCCCCGCGGCGTGAGTTCGTTGACCAGAATGCCGTCGTGCGCATTCTTCAGGATCAGGCGGTAGCGCTCTCCGCTCTCCCGTATCGCCTCTTGCGCCCGTTTCTGTTCCGTTATATCCTCGACCGTCGTGAGAGCGTGAGGTACGCCGTCGATCGGCACGATGCTTGAAGAGAACCGGCAGGTCCGGAGTTCCCCGGCCTTGCTCCGGCACCGGAGTTCTATGCCGTGCACTGAGTGCTTCTCCCGGAGCGCCGAGACAAACCGGGCAAATTCGCCGTCATCGGCAAACAGCCCCAGTCCCCCTGGTGTTTTCCCGATCACTTCCGTCCGGTCATACCCGGTGCTGCGTAAAAACGCATCATTGACATCGGTAAACACACCGCCGGATACCGACGTCAGGGTCAGCGGGACCGGATTACTCTTGAAAACCGTGGCGAATTTATATTCGGAGTCGCGCAATTCTTTCTCCGCCTGTATCCGTTCGGTAGTATCCCTGAACGAGACGAGCAGGGCAGGCGAACCCTTCAGGGTGATCGTTCTCCCGATGCATTCGAGCCACTTCTCCCGGCCTCTCAAGGTGACGATCCTGCAGTTCACCAGGAATCGGTCATCCCCATCCGCAACCCTGCCAAAATTGACGATTGCACGCTCTCTAAACTCCGGGGCGACAAAATCGAGCACGTTGATCCCGTCTTCCGGCTTCAGGTCATCTGCGCTCTCGACGATCCCGGCTGCCCTGTGATTGGCATACAGGAGCCTCCCGGTGAAATCGACGATGGCAATACCCTCGTTTGACTGCTCCACGACCGCCCGGAACATCTCGGTGCTCTCGCGCAGTGCCTGCTCCTTCTGGCTGAGCGTATCGAAACTCTCGCGGAGTTCCTCTTCGGCAACGGTAACCTTCGCGTAGGCAGAACGGAGTTCGTCGACCGCAATTTTGCGCTCCGTGTTGTCAAGAAACGTCTCCAGCAGACATTCCCGTCCATTGAAACTGACCGGAACGACAGACTTTATGATATCCACCAGGCCTCCGTCTGCGGCCAGCAGCGTGCACTCGGCGTTGCCGACATCCCGGTGCAGGTCCGTGATCGGGCACTTTCCCTCTTCCGCCGGACAGATGCAACGGTGGCAGACCCTGTTGACGATCCGGTCCCGGGTTGTCCCGATCATCTCTGCCGCGGCGGGGTTGAGATCGACGATCTCGTGCGTCTTCGCATCGATGACGACGATCCCGCTCTGGACCGACGCATAGATCTGGTGAAGGTAATCGCGGTTTTCGGCAAGTTCCGCCTCCACCTGCCGCTCGCTGGTGACGTCTTTGAGCTCGCTGGTGACGTCTTTGAAGATCCCCCGGGTGTACCGGCATTCTCCGTCCACGATCTTGCTCTCCGCCATACCCTCGACGTAGATCTTCCTCCCGTCGCGGGTTGTAAAGACCGCATCGATGATCCCCACGTTCTCGCCGGAGACCACCCGCCGGAACGTCTCCATGCAGTGGTCGATGCTCTCCTCATGAATCACATCGAATATCGTAAGGTCCGGGAGTTCTTCTGCCGTATACCCGAGCGTATCGAGCCATTGCGTATTGACGAAGAGGAAGTGCCCGTCCGGTCCAACGCTCTGGATAAGGTCGTTCGCGTTCTGGAGGTCATGGTAGCGCTGCTCCCGTTCTGCAAGGGTCGTCTCCGCCCGCTTCCTTCTCACCGCCTGCCGGATCTTGTGCGCGAGCTCGGCGAACTGGGCCACCGGGTTCCCGCCTTTCTGCACGTAGAAGTCGGCACCGTTGTTGATGGCCTCGATCACGACCTCCTCGCGCCCCCGGCCGGTGAAGAGGATGAAAGGAAGGTCGCCGAACTGCTCCCGGACAGCCTTTAAAAACGCGATCCCGTCCATACCCGGCATCTGGTAATCGGAGATGATGACGTCGTAGGAGCGGAGTGCAGGGTTGGCCAGAGCGTCC
>Ga0208041_1000276_pt1 | contig 58474 bp, 41 predicted proteins | sample AD_SCU002_MetaG_FD_184453 | JGI IMG/M metagenome (GOLD analysis project Ga0208041, IMG submission 184453) | Active sludge microbial communities of municipal wastewater-treating anaerobic digesters from China - AD_SCU002_MetaG (SPAdes) (version 2) | ecosystem: Engineered > Bioreactor > Anaerobic...
GGTCATCTATTAGAAATTGATAAAGCTGATCGAGGAAATCACGTTTGTGATCTTTAGGTAGAGCGAGGTATTCTTTTGAATTTTTTAATAATTTCTCCATAATACAAAATTTTTGACAAAAATAATACAAATAATTTAAATGTTAAAAATTTTTAAGTCTAACACATTTTATGTTCCATCAGCCCTCACTCACACTTGAATAAACCCCTGTTTTACCCAATATCACTATTCATAAGTCTATCACCACCTACCTTTCATCCGCATGAATGGAACATCTTTAGAAACTTTAAAAAAAAATAAATTTATAAAAAACTGAATTGCTATGTTTTATGAAATTACCATCTTTAACTTTACCCACAATAAACCTTATAGAACCATTTAATTATTACGTAATGATATAATTCAATAAAAAAAATAATTTTTATAATAGGAATAAAATAAAGAAGCTCCCCAGGTAGGACTTGAACCTACGACCCTCTGATTAACAGTCAGATGCTCTAACCAACTGAGCTACTAGGGAATTTTTTGTTTTGCAAAATTAATTAATTTTTTTGAATTGCAAAAATTTTTTTAAAATTTTATTGTATTTTATAATTAGTAAAATAAAATTCTTTAATATTTGTAAACTGATTGACGGATTTACGTAAGGAAGCTACTGTTAAAAACAAATTATTATTAGATTGTATTAATGAGAGACGAGGCATAATAGCACCATTTAGATCTTTATAAGTAAGTATGGAAGTGCGATTGATATTACCTAATTTATCTACTACAGCCAAAGATATACATGCTTGCTCACCAGCAAAAGTAGCTGGTAATGTAATATCACTTTCATTATTATTAGTAATATTATCATTAAAAATAAAATATAGTTTGTTATCTATAATATTAAAAGAATAACCTAATAACAAAGCTAAATTTTTATTCGTAGTGTACTGGTTTTTATGAATTTTTTTACTCCATATCAGCTGTCCATTATTATCTAATTGAATAATATAGATGCTGTGAGCATTATAATTCTCTATGATATTAGTTCTCTGAGTGCCTGTTTGAGGATCATTTAATGTAAATTCTTCTTGATATATAAAACGTTTCTCCCCAATAATCCAATAATTATTATTTAGCATTATAATAGTATCAATATTAAAAGCCAATTCATCAAGAGATTTTGTCCTTTTATTTAGCGGTTCTTTCTTATTATTATCTATTTCAACATTCAAAAAATCTTTTGTTAGTGGAATATGAGTAAATTTTTTAAAAGTATCTAATTGATTATCAAATACATAAAATGATAATTTGTCAATATTTTCATTTTCTATATTACCTACAAAGCTGATCAAAAAAGTATTTTGAGCTACACTATATAAATTAGGTGATAAACAATTAGGATCGATAATAGCAGATATATTAATATTTTTTAAATTTTCACCATTATTAGTGATAGCAAATAGTAAATGTGATTTATTTGTATTATTAAAAAGGAGTATAAACGCATTAGCTCTATTATCAATAGTTACCTGCTTAATAGAATAATTTTTATCAATAAATTTAAAATCAATTTCTTTTTCCCATAGTTTATTAAAATTTTTATCTAAAGCAAAAAATTTTAATTTTTCTCTTTCATAAGGATGACGAGGTATAGGCTGAGATACTAAGAAAAATGTTTTTTCTGGGTTAATGCAAACTTCGTATTCACCTGCTAGCATTTTTTCTCTAGTATCAAATTCATAAAAAGCCACCTCAGTATAATCCTGCACCATAGATAAGGTTTTGCAATCATAAATATTATACCATAAGGCATTACCTTTTTTGCTTCTATCAAATAATTTATAAAAAACATATAAACTATCATTTATGATAAAAGAATTAGCATAAAATACCTGATATGAATAGCCACCAGCTTTTATTTTAGTAGGTACGATGAGCGATTTAGATATTGACAACTTTTTAGTATCTATCAGCTCGAGTTTATAAGCATCTAATGTTTTAGAAAATAATACAGCATTATTATCAGATAAACTTTTAAAAAATATTACATTTAGATCATTTGATAAAGGATAAGTTGTACCTTGATCTACTGTAGCTTGTGAATAAATATGACACGATAATAAAGTAAATATAAAAAATAAGATCGATAATTTTGGATGCATAATTAATAATTTTATTGCAAAATTAAAGCTAAAATTTTAATATATAAAATTTTACAAAATATGCTAAAAATTCTTTTCTCTGTGAGCATTGTTATTAATTATTTAAAATTATTATATATTTGCATAAAACAAAAATTTTATGAAAAAGTATATAATTTTATCAATTATGTTATCATTATTTATAAGTACAGTTAGCTGTACGAAGAAGCAAAGCAAATATCCATATTTGAGCATTACAGACGTTACTAACACTATAGATACCTTAATAAAAAAATATGGAGCTACTGATAGTATGAGGATAAGAAAAGGTGTAGAGCAAGTAGCTATGCTGTGGTATAGCGATGATGGTAGTAAAGATGATTTCAAAGAATTTTGTAAAAATTCATTTATTCCTAGCGGCGAAGAATTAGATCAAGCTTTTGAGAAATTAAATTTCTATTTTGAATCTTTATATGGTAATAGTCTACAACTATTATTAGATTTAAGAAAAAACATTGATGAGGATACAGGGCCATTGCATTTTTTAGATGAAATGTTTGGCAGCTATGACCCAATGGCACATATAACTGATGATTTTTTCAAAAACAAAATTGCATTTGTCATCAGACTCAATTTTCCTTATTACACATTAGCAGAGAAAAATAAAGAAGGCATAAATTGGACGGCTCGCCAATGGGGTTATGCCAGATTAGGTGATATGTTTACTTCGCGTATACCTGCAGATAAACAACAGAATCTCACACAGACTTTATCAAAAGCTGAAACATATATAGCTACTTACAATATCTATATGGGAAATATAATAGACGAAAAAGGCAATAAGATGTTTGATACATCAGATGTGCTCATTTCACACTGGGGGCTTCGCGACAAATTAAAAACATATTACGCTAATAAAGATGGATTGAAATATCAAAAAACCATCTATGAAGTTATGAAACATATTATAGATCAAACTATACCAAAAGAAGTAATAAATAGTGATGCATATCAATGGGACCCACAAAATAATATTTTATATAGTAATGGGGAAAAAATAAATGCTACAGCTGAAAACAACCAAAGATATCAAGTATGGTTAAATAATTTTCATGCTATCAAAGAAATGGATCCATACTATCCAGAATACAAAAACTACATAGAATTATCATTTGATGGAGTAATGGAGCTATCATTTGATGAGGTAGAGAAACTATTTATTACATTTATATCGTCGCCACTTTTAAAAGATATTGGTGATGTTATAGAAAACAGACTAGGACGACCTTTAGAAGCTTTTGATATTTGGTATGATGGATTTAAACCTCGTGCTACAATAGATGAAGCCAAGCTAAATGCTATTACCAAAGAAAGATTTAAATCTCCAGAAGATTTCGAAAAACAAATGGCAGATATGCTAATATCTCTGGGCTTCCCCAAAGATACAGCAGAATATATAGCTAATTACATAGAAGTAGATCCAGCTAGAGGCTCTGGACATGCATGGGGAGCAGAGTCGAGAAATATGAAAAGTCATCTAAGGACTAGAATAGCTAAAGATGGTATGAATTACTTAGGATTTAACATTGCCTCTCATGAATTCGGACATAATGTAGAGCAAACCATATCTTTACATTTTGTAGATAATTATTTCATTCATGGAGTTCCTAATACAGCATTTACTGAAGCATGTGCTTTTCTATTTCAAGCAAGAGACTTAGATTTATTGGGTATTAAAAATAAAGATTCTCTACAATATTACCTTAATACATTAGATGTAGCATGGTCACTATATGAAATTATAGGAGTAGCATTAGTAGATATGTACACCTGGCAATGGATTTATGAACATCCACAAGCTACTGCTGATGAACTAAAAGAAACTGTAATAAATAATGCTAAAAATATATGGAATAAATATTATGCACCTGTTTTTGGTAAAAAAGATGAAACTATCTTAGCCATTTATAGTCATATGATCAATGATCCATTATATCTACCTAATTATCCAATTGGACACATAATATCATTTCAATTAGAAGAATATCTAAAAGATAAAACCTTCGGCAAAGAAATTATTAGAATGTATAGCCTAGGTAAACTAACTCCACAAGTATGGATGCAAAAAGCAATTGGAGAAAATATATCTATAGATCCATTATTAAATGCAACTAAAATAAGCATAAATAAAATAAAATAACTCAACTCGAGCTATTAAAATAAGGGACACATCAGTGCCCCTTATTTTTTTAAAAAAATACTTATACTAAGTTACGTTTATAGGTATAATATTATATTTAACCACAAAGAAGGCACGGAGAGCATAAAGTACCATCATTTTTAAACTTTTTACTTATTTACATATATGAATGCAACTTGGTATATAACGTTTTATGGGCAAATAAATTTAGATAAATAAAATATAACACTAAAACTGAGCAGATAAACAATTGTAGGAAATACCATCATTATTAATTACTTTAATTAATAGAGTTGGGGTAAGAAAATGGGGAATGTTTAAAATTAATATTCTGTTAGACTTAATTGCTATTATTTATATTTTAATTTTATTAATTTCCAATACTTGTCCCACGCCCACCTATCGTGCGATGACAAGTTTAGCAACCTACCAATGTCTGGGTCTATCATATCTTTTAGATACTTATTCATCACTACGAACCACATCAAATAGCTCTGTAAGTACTTCGTAGCTACCCCGTGGAACCTAATCAACCAGTTCTTAAAATTGTCTATCTTGCTCTCTACTATCTCTACACTGTATAAACCTCTCTTTAATTGCCTTTTGTTTACAATTACTTTTTTACTATTAATGTCTTTTACTGCCTTTTTGAATTCCTTTTTAGGCTTTACACATAGTACATTACTCTCTGTTATCCTTTTATTTAGCTCTTTTTTCAATTGCTCATTCTTAACTTTTTTATCTCCTACATGTTTGAAAAGCAAATTACCTTCTCTGTCTGTAACTACCAATACTGCTACCTTGAGATGTCGCTTCTTCTTTGCTTTTTCATATTCTTCTCTGTTTTTGTATTTCCTGCCTTTTTCTGAATATTGCATTAGCAATTCATCTGCCTCTACTATGCCTGAGAAACCAATACCACCTTCAAATGATCTTAATGCTGCTAATATTCTATGCCTCCATCGAAAACTTGTTTTTAAGCAAATACCCACTTCATCAGCACAAGCTCTTAAGCTTTTACCCTCGAGCATACAGCGTAAGTAGTCTAACATCAATGGATATTTGCGCATACGATATACAAAGGTGCGTGCTGTTTCGCTGAATTGGTATCTACAACTTTTGCATCGATATATCTGCCTACCTTTGCGAGTGCCAGCTTTGATAACGTTTTCACTTTTACAGTTTGGACAGATGGCTGCTGTAGATTTGATTTTTAGCTTTTGATAATCTACCACAGTAGCATGGTCATCTATCAGAAATTGATAAAGCTGATCGAGAAAATCACGTTTGTGATCTTTAGGTAGAGCGAGATATTCTTTTGAATTTTTTAGTAATTTTTCCATAATTAAAAATTTTTGACAAAAATAATAATATATTTTTAAATGATATATAATCAATAAGTCTAACATAAATTATGTTTCATAAACCTTGCTCATACACTGATAACACCTTATTTTTATCCAATATCACTATTCATCAAGCTCAACTTAATCCCATTGCAATAACTAAACATATATCTGGTGCGTCTTTGATAAAATAATCATCAACACACTAACTTGATGTGTTTTATAAAATTATCCTTTTTAGCTATACCTACAATAAAAATTATAGAACCAAAATTATTAATCTTCAATAACTCTTTTACGAGGAATATCTAACTCTTTATAATATCCGCTATCTAATTTACTTTTAACTTCTTTAAATGCTTTTATAGTAATATTAATATCATCTAAAGAATGTGCAGCAGAAGGGATGATACGTATGAGAAAGATACCTTTAGGTACTACTGGATAAGTAACTATAGAGCAGAAAATACTATAATTTTCACGTAAATCTACGATTAGATTTGTAGCTTCACTATCACCACCTTTTAGAAATACAGGAGTAACAGGAGATTGAGTTTTGCCAATATCAAAACCAGCTTCTCTCAAACCACTTTGTATAGTATGTACATTATTCCAAAGCTTTTCACGCAATTCTGGCATAGTTTTTATCATTTCTAATCTTTTTTGAATACCTATAACCATAGGCATAGGTAAGGCTTTAGCATATATTTGAGATCTCATGTTATAGCGTAAATAGTTAATAACATTTTTAGGACCAGCAATAAATCCACCAATTCCAGCAAAAGCTTTTGCAAAAGTTCCAAAATACAAGTCTACCTTAGACTGTAAACCAAAATGTTCGTCTGTACCAGCACCTGTTGGCCCCATAGTTCCTATACCATGAGCATCATCGATTAATAAACGAAAATTATATTTGTCTTTCAAAGCCACAATACCTGGCAAATTACCTAACTCAGCAGTCATACCATACACACCTTCTGTAATAACTAAAATACCACCACCAGTTTCTTTAGTAACAGCCTCTGCATGTTGCAATTGCTTTTCTAAACTTTCCATATCATTATGCTTGTAAGTAAAACGCTTGCCTATATGTAGACGCATACCATCGATTATACAAGCATGAGCCTCCTCATCATAAACTATTACATCTTTTCTACAAACAAGAGTATCAATTATAGAAATCATACCTTGGTATCCATAATTTAGTACAAAAGCATCCTCACGTTTTACAAAATCAGCTAATTGTTTTTCTAATTTTCTATGTTCTTTAGTATGTCCACTCATCATTCTAGCACCCATTGGATATGCTAAACCATACTGAGCAGCTGCCTCAGCATCTACTTTTCTCACCTCTGGATGATTTGCTAATCCTAAATAATTATTCAAACTCCATACTATCATTTCTTTACCCATAAATTTCATATGAGGCCCTATTTCTCCCTCTAACTGCGGGTACATGAAATAGCCATGTGCGAATTCATAATATTTACCCAATGGAGTGTCATCTAAATTAAACTTTTCGAAAATATCCATAATTTTTTTTGCAAAATTGTATATTTTTTTTTAAATGATTTATAAAAGATGTAAAAATACATTATTTTATTTGTTTTTGTTTAATAAAGCATTCTATATATAACAATTATAATGTTTCTTTATCAAAGATCCATTTTAATATATTTATATCAATCGAAGATAAGACCTTGTCTCTGCGAGACATCATATTTGTAGCTGTCAGTATAGCTTTATTAAAATCATATATTTGCCAACCACTTGCCCCGCCCCATCTGAAAGACGGTATAAATGTTCGTGGAAATCCTGCACCATATATATTACAAGAGCAACCTATTACAGTTCCAGTATTGAGCATAGTATTAATTCCTAATTTAGTATGATCGCCCATAATCAAACCAGCAAATTGTAAACCAGTATTTTCATAAGTATTTAAAGCATAATTCCACATTTTTATTTTTTCATAAGTATTTTTTAAATTGCTGTTATTACTGTCTGCACCTATATTACACCATTCACCTATATATGCATTGCCTATGAATCCTTCATGAGCTTTATTGCTAAATGCCTGCAATACTACATTATTTAATTCTCCGGCTATTTTACAATGAGGTCCAATGGTAGTATTACCATAAATCTTTGCTCCAGCTTTTATTTGTGAATGTTCGCCGAGTGCTACAGGACCTTTGATAGTAGCGAAATCCATAATTTCAGAATTTTCGCCTAAATATATGCTACCTTCCTCTGCATCTAATGAACATGGTGATAATCGAACACCTTTTTCTATGAAAATATTATCCCGTCTTTTAGCATATACGTAGTCTGGAATATTTTCTGATTGTCTATTATGCGTTAATAATTCAAAATCTTTAATGATTTCTTCTCCATTAAATGAAAATATATCCCAGGTTCTTTTAATAAGTTTAATGTCTTCATTATAAATTTTACAATTTATATTATTGTGAATTTGTGAATTAATATTATTTTCTGAATAATTTTTAGATCTTACAGCTATAAAATTATTATTATAAATCAAAATTTGATTTATTTCTAATTTCATAATTTCATTAACTAAATCTTTGCTTGGTAAAGTACGAGCATCTATCCACAAGGTTTCATCTGTCGCCTGTGGGAGTGTATACTTATTTTGTAAATATTCCGCAGTTTTTAAGTTAATAGCAGCATTTGTGTATTTTTCCCATTTTTCTTTAATAGTTAAAATACCAATTCGAATATCAGCTATAGATCTAGTAAATACTACCGGTAGTAAGTGCTCTCGCTCTCTATCTAATAAAATAATTTGTTGCATAATATTAATTTTACACGAAAATAGCAATTAGTTATTTATTAGCAAAATTTTTGGGAAAAATATTTGTATTATAAATATTGACAATAAAAAATAAATATCGATCAATATTGTACTGACCGATATTTATTAATATAATTTGTCTTTAAGAAAATTTTTAATTATTTCTCGTTTTCTTTACTTGGATTATAATTTTTGTATCTATTTCTAAACTTATCTACACGACCTGCAGTATCTACCAGCTGCATTTTACCAGTAAAAAATGGATGTGATGTATTAGAAATTTCTACTTTTATTAATGGATATTCATTACCATCTTCCCACACAATGGTTTCTTTTGACTGAGCAGTACTACGAGTGAGAAACATATAATCATTAGACATGTCCTTGAAAACTACAAATCTGTATTCTTTTGGATGAATTCCTTTTTTCATTTTTACTTAATTTTTGGTTTGCAAAATTAATAATATTTTTTATAATAAAAAAGTTTTAATACTAAAAATTTGGTTTTTTAATTTTACTGATATAATTTTGCATAATACAAACATAATCATTATGACAAATATTATAGAAGAATTAGAATTACATAAAAAAATGATTAATTACTATATAGATTTAATAAATGAAAATGAAAATATCTCTAATCTCAAACTATTATTACAAGAAATAGAAATTTTACATAATATTATTCTAAAAGAATATTTAAATCATTTACCCATAACACTAAATAACGCTCAATCTGACGACAAAAATATAGAAAAAGATTTGCATATTAATAATATAGCAAAACAAAAAATAGAAATTAATGAAAAACATAATGAGAGCATAAATGATTTAAATACTAAAATAGAAGAAAATATCGATGAAATAAAAGATTATAATAAACCTATAGATATTTTTATAAATGACTTTGCTATTGTGCCAGATGAAATTACTGAAAAGTATGATGAAAAAACAGAACCAATTTTAATAAACTCCGAAAAAACAACTCTTGATTTTGAATTAACTAATGATGAAAAAGATAACATTAATGTTGTAGAGAAAATTTACCAAGATAAAAAGATACAAACAGAAAGTTTTGTTAACGAAAAAATAAAAGAGCAAGATGAAATTACTGAAATGTCTGATGAAAAAACAGAACCAACATTTATCACTACTGAGGAACTCCCCCTTGACTTTGACATAACTAATAAAAATGAAGAACATTCTAATAATAAAAAAAAACACACTAAAGAGAAGCAGACAATTTTAGAATCTTTTATCAATGAAGCAGACAATGATTTTGAAACTATCAATAATCCACTAATCAATAATAAAATAGATGATTTACATAAAGCTTTTAGCATATCAGACAGATATTTTATCACAAATAAACTTTTTAATAATAATCCTGTAGCTTATTCTATGGCTATAGAGTCTATTAATCAATGTGCTACAATAGAGCAAGCGAATATAATCTTAAAAGAATTACAAAATAAATATCAATGGGATATTAAGTCATATGAATATAATTATTTCTACTCAATAATACAACAAAAATTTAATTAAAAAAATGAAATATTTTATTAAAATTCTTTTTTTTCTACTAATTCTTTTATTTTATATCCCATCAAAAGGGCAAGACATACAATATGCACGTATGTTATTAAAACAATTAACTAGTGAAGAATTTGCTGGTCGTAGCATAGCAGATAGTGGTATATTCAAAGCAGCAAAATTTATTGAGGATCAAATGCAGTCTAATGGTATTATGCCATTAGCTCAATTAAATAATTCTTATAGACAATGCTTCCCCATGTCGGCTTCTCTACTCATAAAAGAAGTAAATGTAAAACTAGATGATAGAGAACTACAGCTGGGAAAAGAGTATTTGGCATGGCCTACAGCTAAATCAGTACAAGGCAACTTTGACATTAAATATATTTCAATAAATGAAAAATCTGATCCAGAAAAAATTATCAAGAAAATAACAAAAGCACCCAATTATTTTTATTTTTTAGATTACTCTAAAGCATACTTACTAAAAGCGAAAAATAAAGAAAACTACAATAAACTAAAAAGTCTATATTACTTATCTGAACCTTCACCAATAGGATATATTTTGCTGGACTCATCTTCATTTTTTTACACTGCTAAATCTTTTTCTAATATTAATCACCAAATCATTGTTCTTAATGCAAAAAAATTGCAATTTGAAAAACCACCTCAAAAAATATTTACGAAATACACTGTTTCCTCACAACCTAATACTGAAATTTGTAATATTATTGGCTATATTCCAGGTAAGCTATATCCAGATAGTTTTATAGTGATAGGAGCACATTACGACCATTTAGGTAAAATAGCTGACCAACATTTCCCAGGTGCTAATGATAATGCTAGTGGAGTGACTATGCTATTAGATCTTGCTAGAGAGTTTGCTAAAAGTGATATTAAGCCAGATTATTCTTTGATTTTTATAGGTTTTGCTGGAGAAGAGATAGGTTTATTAGGATCTAAATATTTTACTACTTATTCACCAATTGAACTGAAAAAAATAAAATTAATGATAAACCTCGACATGGTAGGTAGTGGCAAAGAAGGTATTTCTGTAGTAAATGCTAAAGCCAATCCAACAATATTTCAAAAATTACAACAAATAAATGACGAAAAAAAATATGTAGTCGATATGCGAGCAGGCGGCTCATCATGTAATTCTGACCATTGTCCCTTTGATCAACTTGGAATACCTGCTATTTTTATTTTTTCACGTGATAAAGACTATCCATATTATCACATACCAGATGACGATTTTGATAAATTACCATTAGATGGTTATGAAGGTATTTTTAAATTAATTTATGATTATATAATGCTATTAAATAAATAGTAAATTACATCCACGCAGGGCAGAATAATCGAAACGTCCTAATATCTCAAATAAGCCATTATCATATTTTTTGCCAATATCATCAGTTAGTATAAATGGTAGAGAATATAAATTTGCTAAATCTATGATACCAATTTTGCCATTTACTTGATTTGGTAAAGTATGCAAAAAATTATACCTATCTTTAATTAAAATTTTCATCCAAGACGGTGTAGAAAATTCTCCATTAGATAATGAATAAGCTTGCGATAATAATTCTGTCATACCATATTCACTTGCAATATTATCAAGACCAAAAGCAGATTTTAGTTTATTGTGTAACTCGCTTCTAGTGATTTCTTCCCTTCTCCCTTTCATACCACCAGTTTCTATAATAATAGCATTCTCAAGTTTCATTGGATATTTTTCAGCAAATTCTAAAAGTGCAAAACTAACTCCCCATAATATGATTTTAGATTTCTCTTTTTGCCATTTTTCAATAGTTTCCCTTAGATAAGTATAATCCCATTTAAAAAATTTTGATTCTTTTGACTTATTTGCTAAAATCTGAGCCATATAGACTAAAGATGAATGAGGTTGCTCTAAATAATTTGGCAATAAAAAAGCAAACTTATACTGATCTGGTGAACCGAAAAATTTTTCAAAAGTTTTTAATAAACTATTCTCATACACTATAAGAGAAGAAACATAATGTTTACCTTTATTCATAGCAGTAGTTCCACTTGTTTCGAAAACAGCTTCTACAGGTAAATTTTGTAATATTACTTTTTGAGTTTTAAATATATCCACTGGTAATAAAGGTATCTCATCAATACTCGAAACATTATTAGGATTTTTATTTATAAAATCACAATATTTATTATACACTTCATTATGATGATAATGTAATTCAAATAATTTTAAAGTTATATTATCAAAATTTAAATTTTCATTAAAAATATCACGCTCTATGTCATGAAGCATATTTACAAGATTCATAAAAAATTAGTAATTTTACACAAAATTAAAAAAATTATAATGAAAATATCGATTTTAAATTATATAATTGTATTTTCTATAATAATAATATCACTAAGCAGTTGTATAGAAAATCCCGAGTATCCAGTAATTCCTGAAATTAAATTTAAAGATTTCCAAATAATGAAATCTCAACAAGGTAAAGATAGCCTAGGGACATTAATATTCACATTTAGTGATGGAGATGGAGATATAGGATTAGATGAGAGTGATACTTTCCCACCTTTTAATAATGAGAGTGAATATTATTACAATTTTTATCTATATTTTGTAGAGTATAATGACAATGGAGATAGCATAAAACAAATAGAACCACCATATACAGCACGTATACCACGAATTAATAGGTACTCAGAGAGTGTAAAAGGGGAGATATATGTAGAGATAGATGTATATTTTTTGCCATTAGTTGTGCAATATCATAACATAAATATGAGATTTTTTATTTATGACAGGGCACTAAATAAGAGTAATGTAGAGAGGACACCGATTTACAAGTTTAATTTTTAATACAAATATAAAGGGTAATAAAAGTTAACAACATTTATGTTTAAAATTAAGTATTATATATTTTTATTAATTTTGCAAAAAACATAATTTTATGGAATTTACAGCAGAAAACATAGCAGCAATACTGGCTCTGACCAAAGAAGGTAAGCGTGAATTCCTAGATAATCTTTACCAATTCCTCAATGAGAATAGATTGACAGCATTAGATTATCAAAGAATCAAGATTCTATCTACTGCTCCTATTTGTCCACGATGTAGGTGTGAATATGTTGCCAAAGCAGGTGTTCACAATGGTAGACAAGTCTATAAATGCAAAAATTGCAAATATCAATTTCGTGAAACTGCTAAGTCGCTTGTTTACCATCTGCATAAATATCCTCTGATACTTGATTATCTAAAATGTATGCTAGAAGGTAAAAGCCTCAGAGCTTGTGCTAGAGAAGTTGGCATTAGTTTACCAACGAGTTTCAGATGGAGACATAAAATTCTCTCTGCTATACAAGGATTAGAGGGAGGAATAAACTTTTCTGGCATAACAGAAGCAGACGAACTATTAATGCAATATTCTGAAAAAGGACGTAAATTTAAAACTTTAGAAGAAAAAGAGCAAGCTATGAAAACTGTTCATCCAAATGTAGCTGTATTAGTGATGACAGATAGAGAAGGTAATTTACTTTTCAAACATACTGGAGAAAATAAGGTTCAGAACTGTCAGATAAAAGAAGAGTTGAAACGCAGAGTATCAGAAAACAATTTAATATGTTTTAAGCCTAACAATGAGTTCAAGCAAGCAGTGATGGAATCACCAAGTAAAAAGGTAATAGTGAGGCGTAAAACCAAAGGGTTAGCAATTTACAGTGTTAATGTAGCAGAGAAAAAGATTACTAATTTTTTAGTTTGGATGATGAGATTTAGAGGAGTAGCTACAAAATATCTACAGAACTATTTAATGTGGTTTGTAGTTATGAATAAGTATCTTAAAGATAAGGTAGAATCAGATATTGGACGACTATTAAACTTATCATCGCACGATAGATGGGCGTGGGAGCGGTATTGGAGTTTAATAAAGTTGAGATATTGATATAATACTTAATTGCAAACAAATTTAAATTGTTATTATTTTCAAATCCTTATTTTCCAAATTCCTCCTTAAAAATTAAAAAAAGGGGTTAAAAATATTTTTAACCCCCTTTATATCAAAATTTTATTTCAACTAACGTTTATTGCTCGTTTGTTTCTTCAGTTTCTTTATTTTCTTTTAATTTTAGAAAATCATCATATGTTATATCTTTTTCGACGATTTTACATTTATCTAAAATCAAGTTAGCAATTTTTTTAGCTAATATATTAATCCTGGCTTCATCTAATGACTCCTCATCTTCAAACAAATGCTTTAAAGCATGATGTACCATTTCATGTTTTGATTCATCAGATTCCAATTCTTCATGAGTAATGTTATACATAGATGCTACATGATCTTCATAATCATCCATTTCTACTTTAATATCATATTTTTTAGCTAATAAATTCGTAAAATGTTCGCGTTTTATATTCTCGATAAAAGAATCTAAATTAGCAGTTATTTGCTCCTCACTCAGACCATCTTTTTTATCTTTGTTTGCTTTCACTATTTGATTAAATAATATATCTTTCGGTAAATCTATAGAATATTGGGAAAGAAAATAGTCAGTTAGTTGATCTACCATATTTGTTAGGCTAGCATCATAATAATTTTTAGCTAATAATTCAGTGATTACACTTCTAAACTCTTCTTCTGATTGAATATTTTTATTGGGGAAAACTTTATCAAATAATTCCTTATTTAGCTCTGGAAGTTTATTATTAAAAGCCATTAAAAAGCTAACTTTTATTTTTTTATTTCCATCAACTATTTGAGGATCATTAGGGAATAAATAATTATTTGCCTCTTCTACAGAATTAAATAGATCTAATAAATTAATTTCTAAAGGGTTTTCATTAGTTAAATCTTTGATCGCATCTATCTTTAAATTAGTTTCTTTATTAGGTTCAATATTAATAAATTTTTTAACTTCAGGATCATCTAATTCAATATTAATAAAAGCAAAATCAGCACCATCTAGAGCATTAGTATCTTTCATCTCAGCAAATTCTTTTCTCATATTTTCAATAACTCTATTTAGTTGCTCATCAGTGATAATAAAATTATATTTTGTTATTTCTAAATCTTCAGGGAAATCAATATCTAAATTAGGAAGTTCAATAAATTGAAAATTAATAGTAAAATTAGTATCTTTTTCGAAATCTGCATTATTAGGATTAATAATGGGTTCACCAACATATGAAATGCTATTTTCTTTTAAAAAATCTTCAAATAATTTATAGGCTTTTTGCAAAACTTCTTCACTCAATACGCTAGCTTTGTAACGTTTTTCTAGTAAAGATATAGGAGCTTTTCCAGGTCTAAATCCTGGTATATTTGTAGATTGTCCTAATTGTTTAATTTTTTTAATATATTCATCTTTATAATCTTCAGGTTCCAGATTGATAGTTACATCAGATAGATTATTTTCTTTTTGTGTTTTTTCTATTTTCATTTTTTATAATTAAAAAATTAATAATTCGAATTTTAAAAAAATGCGGATGAAGGGACTCGAACCCCCACGCCTTGCGGCACCAGATCCTAAGTCTGGTGCGTCTACCAATTCCGCCACATCCGCTTTAAAAAATATTTTGCAAAATTAAAATATTTTTTTGATATAATAAAAATTAGTTAACGAATTTAATTAATTATTGAAGGAATATTATGTGTATAAACAAATAGCTTTAACTTTATAATATTGTTAAATATTTTATTAATGTTGTTTGATGCTTGATTTTTAGTTTTATCAGTTTTATATCTTATCAAATAATAATAAAAACATATTTTATATTTAATATTCTCATCTAATAATGAATCTTTAATGAACAATATATAATTACTTAATAATTTTTAACATTACAATTAAAGAAATCTAAAAATAATTAAAATAATTGAATTATGCGTTTAAGTAATAATTGACTTTCCTTTGTGAACTCTGTGATTTCTTTGTGATCTCTGTGGTTAATATTCTATATATAACTTCTTATTATTTTTTTAACACAAAGAGTACAAAGTTTTGCATACAAAGAGCACAGAGAGAGCTATTTTGAGGTTATTATCTAAACACCTAATTCAATAAAATAAAATTAGCATATATTTTTTTAGACCATTTTTATAAAAAATATATTCATTTTTTTGTTTTTAAAAATAAATTCTTACATTTGCATAATATTTCTTTATGAATTTAACAACCATAATAATTATTATAATAGCTGGCTTATTGTTGCTATTACTTGAACTCATAGTGCCTGGTGGCATTATAGGTACTATAGGCGGTATAACTACTATTGTCGGTATAGTTTTGATGTATAATCATTATGGGAATTTATATGGAACGATTGCTCTATTAGTATCTTTAATCGTTTGTGCTGTAGGATTATTTTTTTTCTTTAGAGATAAAACTTGGAAACGAGTCGCTTTGAATGATTCAATAGATGTTAAATTAAACAAAGAAGATACGGATTATTTGAAAATTGGAATGCAAGGAGAAACTATAACTAAATGTTTACCCTCAGGTAAAGCTAGATTTGATGATAAAATAGTAGAAGTACATTCTCTCTCTAAAGTTATAGATCCTCATACTCCGGTAGAAATAATAAAAATCGAAGGAAATAAAATTATTGTAAAACCCATTAAATCATAAATATATGTTTACATTGAATAATATCTTATTGAATACTGGCACTAATGTTATAATTGGTGTAGTAATATTTATACTATTATGGTTAATATTGTATTTTGTTCCAATAGGTTTATGGTTTACAGCCTTATTAAGTGGTGTCAGAATAAATTTATTGCAATTAATTCTAATGAGATGGAGGAAAGTACCTCCTAAAGTCATTGTAAATAGTATGATAACTGCTACAAAAGCTGGATTACAGTTAACAAGAGACCAACTGGAGGCTCATTATTTAGCTGGTGGTAGAGTAAACTCTGTAGTGAAAGCATTAATTTCTGCTGATAAAGCAAATATACCTTTAGATTTCAAATCTGCAGCAGCTATTGATTTAGCTGGTAGAGATGTCTTCGAGGCTGTGCAAATGAGTGTAAATCCTAAAGTTATCACTACTCCTGCTATAGCTGCTGTCGCAAAAGATGGAATACAATTGATTGTTACTGCTCGCGTTACTGTGAGAGCAAATATTAAACAATTAGTTGGTGGTGCAGGTGAGGAAACTATCATTGCTCGAGTAGGCGAAGGTATCGTAACAGCCATAGGTAGTGCACTAAATCATAAAGAAGTCCTTGAAAATCCAGATGTGATTTCTAAAACAGTTTTAGCTCGTGGCCTAGATGCTGGTACAGCTTTCGAAATTTTATCCATAGATATTGCAGATATAGATGTTGGTAAAAATATCGGCGCACAGCTACAAATGGATCAAGCTCAAGCAGATAAAAATATCGCTCAGGCTAAAGCTGAAGAGCGTAGAGCTATGGCTGTAGCATTAGAGCAAGAAATGAAAGCTAAAGCTCAAGAAGCTCGTGCTAAAGTCATCGAAGCAGAAGCTCAAATACCCCTAGCCATTGCAGAAGCATTCAGAATGGGTAATCTCGGTATTATGGATTATTATCGTATGCAAAATATAAAAGCAGACACTGAAATGAGAGAAAATATAGTAAAGCCCCCTCATGATAATAAAAAAGATTAAATAAATTTTTTATTACTTAGTTGTTTTACGTATTTATCTAATTAACTATGGTAATACAAATATAATAGGTATTATATAAAAAGATCTCACTGGTATGCCTTTTTGTTTTGCAGGTATCCAGTTAGGCATTTTTGATATTACTCTTACAGCCTCTTCATCACAGCCACCACCTATGCCTCTTAAAACTTTAACATCAGATATTGAGCCATCTTTTTCTATAATTATTTGCACAAATACAGTACCTGATATCTTATCTTGAATAGCTTGCGTAGGATATTCTATATTTTCATCTATAAATTTTTTTAAAGCTTCATCTCCCCCTCGATATTTTGCCGGCTCTTCTACTGTTGTGAATATAGGCTCATTATCTTTTTTTATAGTATCAGTAGTGTCTATATTCTGAGCATAATTATTAATTGAAATTGTTAACACAATTAATATTGCAAAAAAATACTTCTTCATAATTTTTTTTTGTAAAAATAATAAAATTTATAATTATTAATAATTTTATCATTTAAATTGCTATTAAATAATGGTTCTAGCACTATTAGTGAAGGTTGAAAAATTTTTGCTTTACTAACTAAAAACAAAAATATTTTGTTTTACAATGTAACATAACGGTTGGCGATATGTTTTTGTTGCTGATTGAAACAGGCACTCACTTGGCAATAAAATATACTGCGTGTTAAATGTATATGTTTTTTCATTTCAATATAATTTGAATTTAAAGTCATTTTCTATAGTCGTATCAACACATTTTTTGCTATATTTATTAGAAAGATCACTTAATATTTTCATTGCGTCAATTGCTGCTTGGTCACATTCAGGTGATAAACTTTGAATAATCGTAATATTATCAATTGAACAATCATTATTTATATGAAATCTGATTCTTACAGTCCCTTGTATTCCGTTTTCTCGTGCAATGTCTGGATAAGGGATAACAATACTTATGATTGGTTCAAGTTGAATATTATTGTCATAGTCATAGCGTTCTATAACTCTCCCATTTTCTTTATATGTATTCCAAATCCCGACTCTTTTTCCATTTGAGTAACTACCTGTTCTCTTTTCTGTTTTATTTACATATTCAATCCAAATTCCATCTTTTTTACCATAATAAAAATTCCCTTTTTCTTTAATAAAGTCCTCTATTTTTTTAATTCCATTCTTAATAAGTTTTTCATCAATGTCTGAGTAACGAAAATATGAGATATATTCACCATGTTTTATATTTTTGTCAGATTTTAAGACATAATATGATTCTGAAATTTGTTTTGAATTGTCAAATTTCTTAACAACTTTCTTAACATCTTGGCAAAAACAGTAAGATGTAAAAAGAATCAATAATATTATCAGTATTTTTCTGTTCATTGCATTTCACATAACTTGTTTATACAATCACATTTTATGAACAAAGCCTGAAATAATTTCGGACTTTGTTCATGTTTGTGCATTTCTATTTTATAAATCAAAATCATCTCAACAATCAAAAATACAAAAAAATATTTTTCAAAAAATAAAGATACAAAATTATTTTTTTTATTTTTTAGTTATCTTTTTTACAATACACCATAACGGTTGGTGGTGTGAAACTTTAGAGAGTACGGGCTGTGTCCGTATCTACTGTTACAAATGTTGATGCGAGGCAGTACGCATGAATAATCACTTAAACCCTTATTTGCTTTACTGCGTGTTGGGCACCGGCGTTATTTATAATTCATCGTCTTCAATTGAGTTATCTACAAATTTGCCTTCTTCTTCTATTAATTGATCCCTAGGAATTTGTTTGCCGATAGCTTTCTCAATTCTTTGTAATATCTGTTCTTTTCTATTATTAAAAAATCCATAGAAATCATCTTTATACATATAATCCGGACTTACTACATGAGAACGCAATATATCATTAAATTCACTATCGCTAACGCCTGCATATTTTTTTAATCTTTCCAAGTATTTACTTGGAGCGTCTCCACTGACAATTCTATTTGTTCGTCCAGAAAGTGGAGTTTTATTAATAATACAATCAAAATCATTGCGTGGAATATTATTTTTCTCACACCATGCCACAGGGAAAATATGATGAATATCAATTGATTCGGAAAAATAAGTACTAAAATCAATTTTTGTTGCAGATAGCCAATCTTTTGTATTTTCATCCATCATCAAAGCATAAACTCCTTTGTATGCAGCACTATTTCTTGTACGTAACGTATTTAAACGTGATGGTGAAAAATTAGCGTCATAAATTGTCTTTGGTTCTTCTGCGTTGTTCTCAATCCAATCAGTTACTTGAATCATGTCCAATGCATAACGTGTTTCATTTGCTGAGCCATAGAGTTCACCAAAAACGCCACACCAAAACCATCGCATTAATTTATTCTTATTACCAACATTGTCTATCTTATCTCCGAGTTTGGCCAAAATTGCTGCCATTGGGACAAGTTGAGTACTATAGGGTAAATCACGAGAATTAAAAATATGATTTTCAACTAGAATTTTTGATGATTTAATAAATCCTTCGACTATTTCATCTCTGTACTTAAGATATTCTGAAAGAGTTAAATTTAACATCTCCTTTCGTTTAGCACTCACAGAAGGGATGTTTTCAGTTAATCCAGAAGTAATTGCAGCCAATCTTTTATTGAATGTTGAATAAAGAGTAATAGCCTGAATTATATCTGTATTGCTTGTATTATTAAGTATTTTATAAGGTTTAAATTTATTTTTGATATCCTCCCAGTCGGCCTTTAAATCAAATTCATCAGAAGCAAATGATGCTGTTAATAGTTCAAAAACAGTTAGCGAAACACCTCCTGTATTAACTTTCTCAAATACTTGACAAACTGCTTCTTTCGTGTTTTCTTTCTTCATTACAATAACTGGCAAATTATAGCCATTAAACCCTTTTATTATTTTCTTCTCAAATTCGTTCCAAAATTTAATTTTATCTCTATCATAATCCCAATATTCGATAAACTTTGTGCGCCACTCATCATAATTATCAACCATGCTAACTGGATACATTAGATTCTTAAACTCATTTTCTTCAGTCGATAAATCCAATATAATATCACGTCCAATATTCTCTGTTATTATCTTGTTTTCATTAATTGAGAAAATTGCTTCTTCCAAATCAGAATCGGTATCTAAAGCTTTTACCATATCAATGTAATACCATCGTTTAATCTCGTATCCTTTAGAATTCCTTGTATTTACAACTCTATTCGTCATAATCGCTTGATATAATGAAGTTATTCGTTGTTGTCCATCTAAAATCAACATTTCAGGTTTAGTTCCATTTAATCCTAAAACTCCTTCAACTGGTTTAGTTTTAAATCTGATGTTCTCATTACCAGTCTCTAAAAGCATAACTGCACCAATTGGAAATGATTTAGCTACTGATGCAATAATACCTTTAATTCGATCATCATCCCAAACCCAACCTCTTTGAAAATCTGGCAATTGTATCTTTCCTGAATTTACATCTTTAAGTATTTCGTAAAGATTTCGTTTTGTTGAATCAAAAGACTCCATTTTTTATTTTTTTTTGTTATTAATGTCAATGTGCTGGTTCTTTTTTTCGCTTGTGCCCAACTTATTTATACAATCACATTTTATGAACAGAGCCTGAAATAATATCGGGCCTTGTTCAGGTTTGTGCGTTTCTATATAATAAATCAAAATCATCTCAAAAAGCAAAGATACGAAAAAATATTTTTAAAAACAAAGATACAAAATTTTTTTAACTATTACAAAAAAAGTATTTTTTTAATTTTTTTTACAAAACTTTTTTATCTATTTATCAATTATTTAGTATTAAATAAATTAAAACTAACTACTTATTGATAACTAATGTGTTTTTCAATATTTCAAAATTTATAATTTGTTCATTCATATAATCTCCTTCATGTCTGTTGTGAATTGCTAACATTTTGATAACTTTGCAAAAGCGTTTGCAGCTCTAAAAGTGTTTACAGCTGCTCCTGATGCGTTGTGAATTGCTAACATTTTGATAACTTTGCAAAAGCGTTTGCAGCAAAAAATAACAATTAGAACCTTGCGGTGTGGTTGTGAATTGCTAACATTTTGATAACTTTGCAAAAGCGTTTGCAGCAAAACATACACCCAAATTCTTTAAATGGTGGTTGTGAATTGCTAACATTTTGATAACTTTGCAAAAGCGTTTGCAGCACCTGGAGTTAAAAATATAAGAATTAGACGGTTGTGAATTGCTAACATTTTGATAACTTTGCAAAAGCGTTTGCAGCCATACGTGTGGGACGAGGTTAAACAACATTGTTGTGAATTGCTAACATTTTGATAACTTTGCAAAAGCGTTTGCAGCTTTTACATATAATGTAAGCGTAGTGCTGTCGTTGTGAATTGCTAACATTTTGATAACTTTGCAAAAGCGTTTGCAGCGATTTATTAAATGAGACGTCAAAAGAACCTGTTGTGAATTGCTAACATTTTGATAACTTTGCAAAAGCGTTTGCAGCAACATAAAGAAGATTTTGTCAAGGCAGTAGTTGTGAATTGCTAACATTTTGATAACTTTGCAAAAGCGTTTGCAGCTGGTTTTACATCTCCAGCAACTATATATGTGTTGTGAATTGCTAACATTTTGATAACTTTGCAAAAGCGTTTGCAGCTATTCATTCCCGTGAACACTTGTAGAGGTGGTTGTGAATTGCTAACATTTTGATAACTTTGCAAAAGCGTTTGCAGCTTATATATGCCCCCAAAAATAGAAAGGGTGGTTGTGAATTGCTAACATTTTGATAACTTTGCAAAAGCGTTTGCAGCCCTGTATTTATGGTATAATGAGAACATTTAGTTGTGAATTGCTAACATTTTGATAACTTTGCAAAAGCGTTTGCAGCTTGCCATTTATTATACCCTGATGCATTCCAGTTGTGAATTGCTAACATTTTGATAACTTTGCAAAAGCGTTTGCAGCCGGTGCCTACAATGGGTTGGAGGAGCGTTTGTTGTGAATTGCTAACATTTTGATAACTTTGCAAAAGCGTTTGCAGCTACTTAATATAAATTCTTTAAACATAGCAAGTTGTGAATTGCTAACATTTTGATAACTTTGCAAAAGCGTTTGCAGCCGTACAGCTATTAATAACTTTACACCTCAAGTTGTGAATTGCTAACATTTTGATAACTTTGCAAAAGCGTTTGCAGCGCAAAGAAATAGTGGTAGATAGGATTAAAGGTTGTGAATTGCTAACATTTTGATAACTTTGCAAAAGCGTTTGCAGCTGGCGGTATACATAACCGTTTATATACCAGGTTGTGAATTGCTAACATTTTGATAACTTTGCAAAAGCGTTTGCAGCGTAAGCCCTCAACAGATGGGCAAAAAGGTGGTTGTGAATTGCTAACATTTTGATAACTTTGCAAAAGCGTTTGCAGCCTCGCAGACTTGCTTGTGATGTATACGTATGTTGTGAATTGCTAACATTTTGATAACTTTGCAAAAGCGTTTGCAGCTACAGGAAGAGTTATATAATGTAGCTCAAGGGTTGTGAATTGCTAACATTTTGATAACTTTGCAAAAGCGTTTGCAGCAAAAAACTCAAAAAACATTAAAAATGAAGGGTTGTGAATTGCTAACATTTTGATAACTTTGCAAAAGCGTTTGCAGCTATCAACTAAAAAAGCCAATGGCAATAATGGTTGTGAATTGCTAACATTTTGATAACTTTGCAAAAGCGTTTGCAGCACCTGGAGTTAAAAATATAAGAATTAGACGGTTGTGAATTGCTAACATTTTGATAACTTTGCAAAAGCGTTTGCAGCCATACGTGTGGGACGAGGTTAAACAACATTGTTGTGAATTGCTAACATTTTGATAACTTTGCAAAAGCGTTTGCAGCTTTTACATATAATGTAAGCGTAGTGCTGTCGTTGTGAATTGCTAACATTTTGATAACTTTGCAAAAGCGTTTGCAGCGATTTATTAAATGAGACGTCAAAAGAACCTGTTGTGAATTGCTAACATTTTGATAACTTTGCAAAAGCGTTTGCAGCAACATAAAGAAGATTTTGTCAAGGCAGTAGTTGTGAATTGCTAACATTTTGATAACTTTGCAAAAGCGTTTGCAGCTGGTTTTACATCTCCAGCAACTATATATGTGTTGTGAATTGCTAACATTTTGATAACTTTGCAAAAGCGTTTGCAGCTGGTTTTACATCTCCAGCAACTATATATGTGTTGTGAATTGCTAACATTTTGATAACTTTGCAAAAGCGTTTGCAGCCGTGTGTCCCTGCTTTATCCCAATATCTAAGTTGTGAATTGCTAACATTTTGATAACTTTGCAAAAGCGTTTGCAGCTGGTTTTACATCTCCAGCAACTATATATGTGTTGTGAATTGCTAACATTTTGATAACTTTGCAAAAGCGTTTGCAGCATTACAAAATGCAAAAAGACCTGACATTCTGTTGTGAATTGCTAACATTTTGATAACTTTGCAAAAGCGTTTGCAGCTTTCCCCAAAACCACCACCACCTTTTACTCGTTGTGAATTGCTAACATTTTGATAACTTTGCAAAAGCGTTTGCAGCTTAATGCGTTAATAATTTGGTCAATTGTGGTTGTGAATTGCTAACATTTTGATAACTTTGCAAAAGCGTTTGCAGCTTATTAGATTATTATATATTAGATGAAGATGTTGTGAATTGCTAACATTTTGATAACTTTGCAAAAGCGTTTGCAGCTTTGAGAATTTTTTCTTAAACACATTTGCGTTGTGAATTGCTAACATTTTGATAACTTTGCAAAAGCGTTTGCAGCGAGACTTTACAGCTCACGAAAGCTGGAAGAGTTGTGAATTGCTAACATTTTGATAACTTTGCAAAAGCGTTTGCAGCTTTTAGACAAAATAGTATATTTTTTACACGTTGTGAATTGCTAACATTTTGATAACTTTGCAAAAGCGTTTGCAGCTTCTAAAATTTCTATACACAAAGATACAACGTTGTGAATTGCTAACATTTTGATAACTTTGCAAAAGCGTTTGCAGCTTATAAATTATATTAGAACCTTGCGGGGTGGTTGTGAATTGCTAACATTTTGATAACTTTGCAAAAGCGTTTGCAGCCTTGAGAGCCGTTCAACTCTATATCTAATCGTTGTGAATTGCTAACATTTTGATAACTTTGCAAAAGCGTTTGCAGCGCTTAATATTAAGCTGCTCTAATCTTTCTTGTTGTGAATTGCTAACATTTTGATAACTTTGCAAAAGCGTTTGCAGCGAATGGAACAACGAATTTAAAAGGGAGCTTGTTGTGAATTGCTAACATTTTGATAACTTTGCAAAAGCGTTTGCAGCGTAAACAGGTTTGAGAATAAAAGAAATTTAGTTGTGAATTGCTAACATTTTGATAACTTTGCAAAAGCGTTTGCAGCTATTATTTTTACAAATTAGATGATGATTTAGTTGTGAATTGCTAACATTTTGATAACTTTGCAAAAGCGTTTGCAGCTGTAATATATGCTTTATTGCTTTACCAGTGGTTGTGAATTGCTAACATTTTGATAACTTTGCAAAAGCGTTTGCAGCGAGATGTTGAGATAAATCACGACGAACCTGGTTGTGAATTGCTAACATTTTGATAACTTTGCAAAAGCGTTTGCAGCCTTATGTTATTTTTTGACATAAAGTCTTGTGTTGTGAATTGCTAACATTTTGATAACTTTGCAAAAGCGTTTGCAGCAAACTTATTAATTTGTCTAAACACGTATAAGTTGTGAATTGCTAACATTTTGATAACTTTGCAAAAGCGTTTGCAGCAAACTTTTGAAAATTCATCGTTTGATTTTAGTTGTGAATTGCTAACATTTTGATAACTTTGCAAAAGCGTTTGCAGCTTTTGACGTTAAAGACATAAAAGAGCTAATGTTGTGAATTGCTAACATTTTGATAACTTTGCAAAAGCGTTTGCAGCGTTTGATGGCGATGTAAAGGTGTATGGTGTGTTGTGAATTGCTAACATTTTGATAACTTTGCAAAAGCGTTTGCAGCTCAAAATGCAGATGTAATAAGCAAATTGACGTTGTGAATTGCTAACATTTTGATAACTTTGCAAAAGCGTTTGCAGCGAAACTATTTTTGAAAAGGAACGTAAAACAGTTGTGAATTGCTAACATTTTGATAACTTTGCAAAAGCGTTTGCAGCTTTAGTTTTATCTTTAATAGCAGAACTGGAGTTGTGAATTGCTAACATTTTGATAACTTTGCAAAAGCGTTTGCAGCCGTTTTGACTTAAGACAGCAGGGTGTCTATGTTGTGAATTGCTAACATTTTGATAACTTTGCAAAAGCGTTTGCAGCGACCATACCTCTATGTGTGATGAATAAAGGATCGTAGAGGATTACTATTCTATAAAAAACTGCAAATGTTATGAAAAAAAGCACTCCATGGAGTGCTTTTTTTATATAATTTAGTAAAACATTTAACTAAAATTTTTAAAAAAAACGTAAGCTCTAATTAATACTGCATTAGGGAATTATTTGTAAATTTCATGATCGATGGTATCGGTACAAGCATAAAGGCTTTACTCATCCAGCAAAACAAGTAAAAGTGGTGTCTGAGTTGTATAGAAGTCAGCCACCATAACTAATAATTTCGAATTTATGATTTTAATTATTTGACCTATACAAATCAAAATAATTCTAATTGTATAGGTTTATCAGGCGGCGGTTGTTTCTTTTGGCCAACGAAAATTTCGATATTTGCGAATTGTCTATCGGTCAATTCTAACATAGCTATCGTACCATCACTAGGCATTAAGCTTTTTACTTGATTTTTTGTAACTGTTAAGTATTCTCCACTTAAAGAGTTACGAACATACACGCTAAATTGAAACATAGAAAAGCCTAAGCTCTGGAGATCTTTATGAAATCGAGCTGCTTTTTTTCTTTGCTCAGCTGTCTCAGTTGGCAAATCATATAATATTATTAACCACATACTACGATAAGCACTTAATCTTTGTTGTTGCATAATTTTTTGGAATTTCTGGTAATTTTAATTTTGTCTTTTTATCACTCAGATATTGCTGATAAGAATCAGCTGTATGCTGTGTAGCTACCATTAGAGGGCTAGTTCGTTTATTAACTATAACATCCATAGTTAATATTGATAATAATTCTCGTTTTATCTTTGTAGTCAATTCCTCTGATATATCTTCTCTAGCAGCCATGCTAAATACAGTGAAATCTACAAATGGTCTATATGGCTCCATCAGATCATCTGCTAGACAAAATGCATTGTATTGATTTTTGTGAAAAAGTCCTAAACTCGGATGTAGCCCACTACCAACTATAGCTTTAGCTATAGATGAGCGTACTATAGCATAACCGTAGTTTAGTAGATGATTAGGAGGATCTCCATATCTATCTCTTATGAAATCTAAGTCAAATAAGTGTTTCCAATAAAATGTAGAAGCATATGCTTCTCTATTAGTAGTATCTCCTGAACGTACATCTTTGCTAGCATTTATCAAAAGCTCTACAGAAATTCCAGGCTTTAGTATAGATAGTATCTTAGCTTGATTAATAATTTTTTGTTTAATGATACTTGCCCACAATTGCTTTTTTTGTGGCACTGTAATAGATATTTGCTTTTGTATTCGCTTAGAATGTAAGGTATTACCATAAATAGGTAAATTTAATGATATAGGTAAATGTTTCTGATCGCAAGAAATAACCACTATATCTTGCTCTGCCAATGCAGATAAAGCATAATGTGTAATAGTAATCTGGGGATGATCTAATACGATAAATCCTAAATCTGAAAAAGCAAATGATACCTGCTTGGTAGCAATAGATGGATCATCTGCATCTTTTATCTCAGCACATAAAAGTTTATTTTTTATACTTATATGAGCTGGATTACCAAAATAAATTGTGCGTTTAAGCATGTTTTTTATTGTTTATTAAAATGTTTTTTTATAATCCACTATTTCTCCTAAATAATTTATTCTTACTTTAATTGGATTTTCTTTTAATAATGATTGAATAGACAATTGTTTCAAATATTCTATCTTTCGGTATAAAGAAGACAAATCAGATGATGTATCATTTTGCTTTCTAAAGAAATATTGATTAGTTGATAATTTTTGAACTCTATATAAGTGATTAGAAAGTATAGCATAATTTTTATCTACAAAATATTGATCAAACTCTTCATTACTGAGCCCTAATACAAACATTTCATTTGCTTGAAAGCTGAGTACTAAATGCCATGATGGATCTGGCAGCTTATTCAGAAAATCTTGTGGATAGCTATCAGGATTTTCTAATATTTCATCCCATATCTTATCAGGGTTTTCGATTATTACAGGGATATTATATTTTTTTCGTTCTACTGCATGCCAGAAATCACATAAATGCTCTTGATACTTCTCGTTTTTATCTTGATAGATAGCTATATGATGATTATTACCTAATTTCACAAAGGTAATAGGCTCATTTTTGTCGTTTAATCTGATAGGTCTCATACTACTTTCATTTAGTCCAGTAAAGACTCTCACACTACGAATTGGTATGTGTTTCGCATAATTGAAATAAACTTCTTCTTTAACATTTTTACTATTAGCAAGGATCTCTTTTATTTTTTTATCAATAGCTTTTTGATCTACTTTGTCGCCTTGTACAGATTTTTTAATAACATATTCATAATGATAGCACTTAACATCTTTTATAGCATTAGAGTTGTTAATATCAGAATAAATGAACACTTTTTCTTTATCAATATCCTTCCATAATTTTTTTGTATCATTATTATATTTGTCAAGTAATTCTTTGATTTGATTACGAATATGATTATTAACCACTAAATCTGGATTTTGTATAGCATATTTGAGGTCTTTAAATTCATAGATAGGTATGCGGCCATAATAACTTTCTTCGTGCAGAGCTCCACGTGGTGTCAAAATACGAGTTTGTAATATTTTGGGTTTATTGCCTAAATATACTATCCTTTTTGAGTAAGTGGCTACTTTTTTGCCAGGTTTAAAAGATATAAGTATATACTTCATACTTTGTTTTACTTGATCACGCTTAGGATGTGGCTGATTGGCTAAATATTTGTGCAGTAATCTTAAATTTTTCTCATTAGGATTATATACAGTATCCAATGATTCTTGATTCATTTGCTTTAAATATTCATTAATTTTTTCTTTACTCTCAGTAGAGCTTAATGTATTTATTCGCTGAATAATACTACGCGTGGTACTAGCTATAGTAACTGCATCAATAGCATGATGGCGATGATCTGTTCGTTTATCTCTAAATATTTCTTCTAATTGAGCTATGTCATCATCTGTTAAATCAAGATTATTCATTAGTTCATTATTAATTTCGAATAGAATATCGTTGTATCCCCATAGTTCCCTCAGACGGGCAGTAATTGTGCCAGATGTTACTAACACATCTCGTGATATATTCATACATAATTCTCTAGCTTTTTTAGTTATATATTGAGATACTCTAAGATCTCTATCTAGGAAATCCTGAGGTATATCTTTTTCACTTATTAATAAATATTTATATTTAATATAAGATATGCTTTTTTTATTCTTTAAAGTTTCGACTAATGAAAGATAATTATTGAAAATATCAGAATTTTTAGTTTTCATAAAATCGTATGCAGTCAAATTTCCTTTTGTTCTATTGCAGCTAGCATGCACCAGAATTTTGTTATTTTTGGAATCATCGAAAAGCTTAGATTGAGGTATTATATGATCTACATCTATAGCGTCTCCAGTCAATGCTTCAGTCAGAGAGATAAAACCTCCACAATACAAGCATTGCGGTTGCACAACATTACTCCCATCAGGAATTAGTTCATTATATAATTTATATTTTTCTATTAATTTTCGTGTAGGAGTCAAACCATATTTATTTGTTAGTTCAGAGGTGATTTTTTCATTTTCGATTTTATTTCTTCTAATTGAACTAGAGATTTTTTGTTTTTCATCTTTACTAGTTTTGAGTTCTCGAGCCAGCTCTATATGAATAGCAAAATTCCCTTTTTCTCTTTCTTCTCTACTCACTAATCCATTATTTTCGTCAATTATATAATTAATTACATGAATCATTTGATTTAGAATTTTTTCTACAATAGGTTGTCTAAGGCTATTTTTAGGTAATAAATCCAATTTATTTTTTACTTTTCTAAATGTATTTTCTTCTTTAGTGATAGCATTAGAAAAATCATAACCTGCTGTATCGCATGCCACGCTATATATCATTCCTTTCATTAAATATGGAAGGGTTTTTCTGATAGCTTTTAATGACAAGCTACCATATTTCATTGAGTTCATATTGATATCTGATAATTTATCAGCAGCAGACTCAGTAAGTTTAAAATTTTTTATTAGAGCCTTCATACATTCTTCTTTATCTACTACAGAATATAAAATATGCCAAAGTTTATAAAGAGGCTCATTTACTACATCTGGATCAATCATTTCGAGCTCTTGTTCTTTGATTTCGCCAGTATCTTTGTCAACTATTTTCTTTTTATAATTAATAATTTTGATTTCAAGTTTTAGCATATCCTGTGGATAGTTCTCTCCTTTCAGAGCATTCCTTATAAGAGTCAAAAGTTCATTACCTTTTATTCCATTTTTACTAAGTTTATCAAAATACCATTCATCATCGGATAAATTTAATATTTTATATAATTGTTTAATAGATAATGAATCTTTATTCTGTAATTCATTAAAAATTTTATTTTTTTCTTCTATAGAAAGTTCATAAATTTTATGAGTTTTTTTATTTTTAATGGTAATATTATTAATAGTTTGCCATATTCTATGTATTTGAAATAAAGGATTAGTCTTAGCTACAACGGGGGGACCCGCATATTTTTCTTTTACTGTGCCATCATTATTTTTTATTTTGATAGTTTTTCCTTCTAAAGTGCACACACCTAAAAGGTGTTTTTGAGATTTCAAAGGTCTTTGATGAAAAATGATATGCCTAATTTTATTATTATATTCATCTGTTAAAATATCTGGGTAATATTCTTTTTGTTTATTTATAATTTTTTCAAATTCTTCTTCGTAGGCTTTTCTAGGGAAAATTTGCTCCTTTACTCTATAATGTTCATTATTAGATAATTCTTTATAAAAATACTGACCGACGGTAACGTTTTCATTTTTTATAGTCTGATATCGAGTATAAATATTTTTCTTATAGTCAGATTTACTATTAGCATCGGATTCATCTTGTTCTATTCTCATTTGTTTATATCCGCGACGTTGAGCTAAATGGTACAATATTCTGCCAAGTTCTGTCAAAGGGATTTGTTCATTTACAGCATTATTTCTGAGCTCCCATAATTTATTTTTTTCTATATTAATCAAGTTCACATCCCATAGTCCTTTATCTTTTAGTGCTTTTATTAAAGACTGATTGCGTTTTTTCCTACGAAAATACATTCGTCGCTGCATACGTTTTTCTCGCCTCTCAATATTTGGCGATGCAGTATTACCAGAACTAAATTGCAAGGCATCTTTGGTTTCTATTGGTATTATCCTCACACCTGATTTAATTAAATTGATTTCTCCATTTTCATTATTTTTTTCTACTAGTGCCCATCCAATAGAGGCTACACCTAAATCTAATCCTAAAATTTTCATATGGTTTGTTTTTTTATTTATGCAAATATAATATTTTATCTAAAATATATGGATTTTTAAATAAAATTAATTTTAAAAATAATTTTTTTTGTTATTTAAAAATAATTATTAATTTTGCATATCAAAATGTTAGCAATTCACAATAAGGACTTTAAGTCCGTTGTGAAAACAGTAGAGGCGGGGCAACTCGCCTCTTTTATTTTATCTGGTATAATGAATTATCCTATCGTTATCTATGTTTTCAATATTTATCTCTGTGTATTGGCTAATGATAGGTGCTCGCACTCCCTGACCAAATACTTTATCACCTACCACAACTCTAGCCTCATCCCATTGCTCTCTGCTAATAAAAGTATTTAATAATTGACTACCTCCCTCTATAAGTATGGAAGTAATATTATTATCCACACAATAAGCATATAATGTATCTATAAAATCTTTTTCGATTTTTACGACATCCATTTTGTCTGCATTGACAGTGATATTTAGATTGTTTTTATAAAATAAAATTGTTTTTGCTTGCTCATCGAATATTTTAGCTTTTAGAGGTAATTTACCAGAATTAGTAACTACCATTCTTATCGGATTATCACCACACCAATGTCTGGTTGTGAGTAGTGGGTCGTCACATCTCACTGTGCCAGCTCCTACTAATATTGCCATCTCTTCAGCTCGCCATTTATGCACTATCTGCTTAGCTGCATTATTGCTTATCCAATTTATACCATTTTGCTGTTTCTCTGCAATGAATCCATCGAGAGTTTGTGCCCATTTAAGTATAATGTATGGACGTTTTTTTTCTATAAAAGTAAAAAAACGTTTATTTAGCTTCCTATTCTCTATACTACAAATGCCTACATCTACTTGTATTCCTGCATCTTGTAATATCTTAATTCCTTGATTATTTACTAAAGGGTTAGGATCTATATCTGCTATAACTACTCTACGTGGGTTCATCTTGGCTACATATGGTGCACAAGGAGGTGTTTTACCATAATGAGAGCATGGTTCTAAATTCACATAGATTGTACTATCTTTTATTTGAGTTTTATCTTCTAAATTATCAATAGCTACTCGCTCAGCGTGTGGCATACCAAAAGCATGATGATAACCTTCGCTAATAATTTTATCATCTTTCACAATTACACAACCAACTAGTGGATTAGATTTCACATATCCGAGACCTTTTGCTGCTAATTCTATGCATCTGAGCATGTATTTCTCATCTAATTCAGACATTTTTTTTACAAATTTAATAATTTGTAACTTTTTAAATAAAAAATCGTTATATTTGTAGATAAGTTATGACTATAAAAGAATATAATAAATCTGTAGATAAATACAGTGATCATTTGTATGCTTTTGCCTTAAAAGCATTACAAGATGATGATATGGCAAAAGATGTAGTACAGGAGAGCTTTATTCGTTTATGGGAAAACAAAGACAAAATAAAAAATAACAAGATTAAACCATATTTATTCACTATTGCTTATCACTTGATAATAGATGAAACTAGATATGCTAATAGATTCGAATCTTTGTATTTCTCTTATCAGGATGATGATGAGGATATGAATGTAAATGTAATAGAGCTTTACCAGACTAATTATTCTTATATAAGTAATTTTGATGTTAAAAAAAATTTAACCAATGTAATTAATACTTTGCCAGAGCTACAACAAAAAATTATTATGATGAGAGATGAGCAAGGCTATAGCTATAGAGAAATAGCAGACCAACTAAACATTAGCGAAACTCAAGTAAAAGTATATCTGCATCGTGGTAGACAACAAGTCAAATCAATCATTGGTAAAATGGAGAATTTATTATGAAAATGAAAAAAAATAAAAATTTCGATAAATTTCTACATCAATACATAGATTTAGAAAATAGTAAAAAACAAAAATATGTAAATGTTTTTTACCAAATTTATAATGAAAGTGATACTGCAAATGTCTCTTTAGATGAAGACTTTAAGCAAAAATTGAAAGCTATACCTAGTGATAATAAAAAACAAATAAACTTTTTACCAATTTTGAGATATGCTGCTATAGTAGCTCTAGTGTTAGTTGTGAGTATTTTAGCTAGTATTAGTTTTTTAGACAAAAAAATTAATAATAATGAGTTCCTAACTTTAGCTCCTAGATATGAATATGAAAAGTTAATAGAAACTTATCAAAACCCTTCTTATAATCATTCTACACTAAATACTACTCAGACAGCTCATAGCTCCACTACCATAGAACATACTAATAATCATAATACTCCAAACATTAATTATTTAGCTGAGTCTAATATTGCACCATTAGAAATGAAAAAATCAATCATTCCTTTACAACAACAAGATTTAGAATATTCAGCAGAATTAGTAGACACTCGCACCATTTATCAAGGTTTACAAAATATAGCTGCAATAATGGAGCAGGAAGAAATAACACAAGCCAATAATAATTATAAAAACCAGATAATTATCAATACATGGAATAATATAAAAAATTTCATTGGTGAGGGCGAGGTGCCGGGCAATATTTCATTAGCAAGTGCATATAATTTCATCAGAAATACTGCAAATAAACAAAAATAACGTAAGTAATAAATAATTTTACTTATTTATCAAATTCATCTAACAAATTTTATTTATTACTTTTATCTTTTATTATTATTTTTGCTAATAAAATAAAATATATGAAAAATTTAAAATTTATTTTCCTTTTTATTAGCTTATTTGCAGTTACATTTATTGATGCACAAAAGATTAATTCCTATCGAGATATTTTCAAATATTATCAACGCTTTTACTCATTAACACAAGTACAAGCTTATCCCGATGGAGAGTCTTTCTCTTTAGTAGATAGTCTAGAAAATCTAGTACTTTTTAAAAATGGTAAATATACTAATTTACTATGTCAAGAACAATTGAAAAAAGTTTTACCGCCAGAATTATCTGGTAGTTTAGAAGCTTTCCCAGAATATCAGTGGAAAGGTAAAGATACTTTAGTGATGACAATAGATACCACTTTGTATATTTATAATTTCAAAACAAAAAAATCAGAATTTATAGCTAAATGGCCAAATGCAGCCAAATACCTTGCTATTGAGCCAAATACTCTGCAAGTGGCATATACTCTGAAAAACAATTTATACATAGCTCATAATGGCATGCAGACTGTAGTAGCTAGTGATATAGACACTAATATTGTATTTGGACAATCTGTTCATCGTAATGAATTTGGCATAAATACTGGTATTTTTTGGTCTCCTACAGGTAGATATTTAGCTTTTTATAGAATGGATCAACGAAAAGTATCAGATTACCCACTTGTAGACATTACTACACGTGTTGCTACTTTGAAAAATATTAAATATCCTATGGCTGGCATGCAAAGTCATTACGTTACTTTAGGTGTTTATGATGTTAATAAAAAATCTACTGTATATTTACAAACAGGTGAAAATATAGATCACTATTTAACAAGTGTTACTTGGCATCCAAGCGAGAAATATATCTTCATAGGTATATTAAATAGAGATCAGAATTATCTACAAATGAATATGTATGATACAAACAATGGCTCATTAGTAAAAACACTTTTCGAAGAAAAAAATGATAGATACGTAGAGCCGCAGACACCTCTATATTTCAGACCTAATCATAATGATCAATTTATATATTTTAGTCAGAGAGATGGATATTGGCATTTGTATTTATATGATATTAATGGCAATCTGCTAAGACAAATAACTTATGGTAATTGGATGGTAACGGAGTTCGGTGATTTTTTCAATAATGGTGACGCATTGTGGTTCTATGGTACATATGACTCTCCTATAGAGACGCATGCCTATAGTTTTGATTTCACTACTTTACAATTTAATCAATTAGACAAAGGTAGAGGTACTCATAGCATAGTAATAAATAAAAATGGTACAGCCGTTATTGATGAATATTCTAATACAGATACTGTATATCATGCTCAATACATAGATCTCAAAAAAAATAAAGCTACAAACTTGATACTAGCTATAGATCTTTTCAGAGATAATATTTTACCTAAACCACAAATATTTACACTTACCAATAGTAATGGAGATACATTATATTGTAGATTATTTCTTCCATTAGATTTCGATTCTACAAAAAGATACCCTGTGATAGATTACGTATATGGAGGTCCTCATGCTCAAATGATAACTGATAGTTGGACAGGTGGTGCAGGTACTTTTTTACCTTATTTAGCTAGTCGTGGTTATGTCATATTTACTCTCGACAATCGTGGTTCAGCTAATAGAGGTTTTGAATTCGAAAGTATTATTCATAGAAATTTAGGCAAATATGAGGTCGAAGATCAGATGACTGGTATTAATTGGCTAAAGCAAAAAACTTGGATAGATACTAATAGAATCGGCGTTCATGGCTGGAGCTATGGTGGCTTCATGACTATGAGTCTGATGCTCAAACAACCCAAAACTTTCAAAGTTGCTGTGGCAGGTGGTGCTGTAATAGACTGGAAATATTATGAAGTAATGTACGGCGAAAGGTACATGGATACTCCTGAGCAAAATCCTGATGGTTATAAAAATGCAAGTTTACTTAATTACGTGAATAATGTTCATGGCAAAATATTATTAATTCATGGTTATCAAGATGATGTGGTGGTTCCTCAAAATGTATTGAGTTTCTTAAAAGCATGTATAGACAAAGGTAAATTAGTAGATTTCTTTGTTTATCCTACTCATAGTCATAATGTCATGGGTGTAGATCGCTATCATCTTAATGATTTAATAGAGAATTATTTTAATGAGAATTTATAAGCAATATGAAAAAAATTGTTTTTATCATCTTAATATTAATATCTACAATTACTTTTGGCCAAAATTTTGGTGGTGGTTTCACATTAGGACTTAATGGCAGTCAAGTGTCTGGAGATCAACTCTCGGGTTTTAATAAATTCGGTGCTAGAGCTGGTGTTTTTACTTTTTATAATATTAATGAACAATCAAAATTAAAATTAGAATTAGTATTCTCTCAAAAGGGTAGTAGAAAAAATCCCACTAGCGAAAACCCAACTAGCTTTTTGCTTAGATTAAATTACATAGAAATGCCACTGTTATATGAATATGAATTACCAGTAGATAACCTAAATGTTTTTATTGGCTTAGCAGGAGCAGTACTTACTAAAACCACTGATAATATATGGGATGAGAATGGTTTAGTGGCTATGCTAGAACCTTTTTATAGATTTGAATTCAGTGTGGTAGCAGGTTTTAGTTATGATATTAATGATTCTCATAGGATGTTTTTCGAAGTAGATCAATCTATTTTGCCTATTCGTAAGCATTACTCTGGCGCTACTTACTACTTTAATAGAGGGATGTATAATACTGTTATTACCCTTGGCTATTCATTTACTTTCCCAAGAGATTAAATTTATTAAATAATATTGTTATTATGAGAAATAAAATAACATTAAAAGATGTAGATCGATTATTCCCCTCATCATTCACAGAGGAGCAATTGTCTAAAGCTAAGACAATTTTTTTTAAAAAATTAGCTGAGCTATCACATAGATTTTATAATGGTAAGATACAAATAGTTCCTAAAGTTCCCAATCCTGGTTTTAATTGGTTTAATGTATGGTATACACCTGGTGTCAGCGCTGTAAGCACTCTCATAAGAGATAACAATGACGAATCTTTCGAATTAAGTAATCGTGGTAATATGGTAGCTGTAATCAGCGATTCTACACGTGTACTAGGTGATGGCGATGTAACTCCTCCAGGTGGTTTAGGTGTAATGGAAGGTAAAGCATTTTTAATGAAATATTTAGGTGGCATAGATGCAGTACCATTATGTATAGATAGCAAAAATGAAAAAGGAGAAAATGACCCAGATAATATCATTAAGTTTGTACAAATGGTTCAACATTCCTTCGGAGCTATAAACCTGGAAGATATAAGCCAACCTAATTGTTTCAAAGTTTTAGACACTTTGCGAGATAGCTGCGATATACCTGTTTGGCACGATGATGCTCAGGGAACAGCCTGCGTCACTTTAGCTGGTTTATTAAATGCTTTGAAAATTGTTAATAAAAAAATAGAAAATGTAAAAATCATTCTTTACGGTGCTGGAGCTTCAAATACTACAATTGCTAGATTATTAATTGCTAGAGGAGCAGATCCTCAAAATATAATTGTCTTTGATAGTAAAGGTTCATTAAATATAGATAGAAAAGACATTTACAATGATAAACGTTATTACAGAAAATGGGAATTATGTCTGACAACTAATCCTGGTAAGGTAAATGACATAGCAGAAGCTATGTTAGGTGCAGATGTATTAATTTCTTTATCTAAGCCAGGTCCTAATACCATTAAACAAGAATGGATTAAATTAATGGCAGATAAAGCTATAGTTTTCGCTTGTGCTAATCCCGTGCCAGAAATATATCCTTATGCAGCTAAAGAGGCTGGAGCATATGTCGTAGCCACTGGTAGAGGCGATTTCCCAAATCAAGTAAATAATTCTCTTGGTTTCCCAGGCATTTTGAAAGGTGCTCTAATGGTGAGATCTAAAAAAATAACTGATGAGATGGCTATAGCAGCAGCTAATGCATTAGCACAATTTGCTTATGATCGTGGTATAGATGCTAATAACATTATGCCAACAATGGATGAAGCAGAGGTTTTCCCTATTGTAGCTGCTACTGTAGCTATGGAAGCCATTAAAAATGGAGTAGCCAGAAAAATATTAAGCTATCAACAAGCTTACCAATGGGCAAAAAAAGATATTACCTACGCTAGAGAATTAACTAATTCCATGATCAAAAATGATTTTATTCTTTTACCTCCTGAGGAAATGATAAATGAAGCTTTAGAATTTACACTTAGTAGGATAGATAAGTAAAAATTTAAAATTTACAAGATTATAACTAAATAAAAAATTAATAATCTTATAGTTAAAATACAATTATTTATTCTTCTACATTCATTAGATTATAAAAATTAGTAAAATAATAATATTTATTTTAGAATACATTTATAAAATAAAAAAGATTAATTTTTTTTAACATCTATTTAACATTTATTAATTTTGCTTGTCTAAATAGAAAAATCAAAAATGTTAAAAAATTTATTTTTAAGTATTATAAGTACTTTTATTATTGTATCAACTTTTACCAATCATTTATCAGCACAATGTAATATAACAGTTTATGCTAATGATACTATTATATGCCAAGGTGATAGTGTAAGTTTATGGGCAGATGGTGAATGTGGTTCATTAATGAATAATAATTTCAATGATGGTACACCTGGTACAGGGTGGGTAGCTACTACTGGTGTCGACTTCACAAATCCTTGTGGCCCTGGGCCTGACAGCATACATATGTGGATGGGAGGGAATGTGCCAATACCAAGAATATTGACAACAGTTCCATTTAGTGTAACTACAGATTGTATTATATCATTTTGGTTAAAGTTTTCTATACAAGGACAAAGTTCCCCCTGTGAAGGACCAGATCTTGTAGGTGAAGGTGTTTCTTTACAATATTCCATAGATAACGGCAATACATGGGTAACTATAGCATACTTCAGGCCAGATGGGGTAATATGCCCAACATTCCCATATACTGCAGGTTTTACTTCTGTAGGAACAGGACAAACTACTGCATTTACAACGTGGAATCAGTATAATTTCTTAGTGCCACCAGGAGCAGTATCTAATGCAACAAGATTTAGATGGTATCAAGAAGTATATTCTGGACAAGGATTTGATCACTGGGGCCTCGATATAGTACAAATTTTATGTCCTACTTTCCCTTATATAGAATGGTCTACTGGCGATACTATAGAAGGTCCTATTATTGTTAATCCTACACAAACTACTACTTATTCAGTGGGAATATATGACACTGTTCATGATTACCAGGCCATCGATTCCATTACTATCAATGTAATACCAAATCCAGAACCAGAACTTGGATTAGATATAGATACTTGTGAAGGTATCTCTGTTTCTCTATCTCCTGGCGATAATTTCGACAGTTATTATTGGAACACTGAAGAAAATACTTCTAGAATTAATGTAACTGAGAATGGCACCTATTATGTTACTGTTTCCAATATAATGAGTAATATCACTTGCAGTGCAAGCGATAGTGTTATTGTATTTTTTGTACCTAATGCTCATGTAAATTTAGGTGAAGATTTATGCGTCACTCAACCCATTCTATTAGATGCTACTCAACCTGATAGTGGTTTTACATATTTATGGTCTAATGGCATGACTACACCTACTATCATGGCAAATAATTATGGTAATTATTGGGTTAGCGTCACTTATGATAATTACAATATTTGTGGAGATGCTGATACTATATATGTAAAATTAATACCAACTGCTTCGATAAATTTACCAATAGATACAACTATATGTCATAATGAGAGCCTTACTTTATCAGTTTCACAATCTCATAATAATTGGTATCAATATCATTGGTCTAATGGACTAAATAAACCCGTATTATATATAGACTATTATCCTCCTGGTTCTTATGATTTCGAAGTACAAGTAATAGGTTGTGATACTGTAAATGGTCAAACTACAGTATATATAGAGGATTGTAGCGTAATTACTCAAATTTTCGTACCTAATGCTTTTAGTCCCTATAATGTTGATGAAGTCAATGATTATTTCCATATATTTGCAGAAAATATAGATATTGATAATTTTTCTTTTAGTATATATAATAAATGGGGTGAATTATTATATCATACTTTAGATCCAGGATTTAGATGGGATGGCAAATACAATGGCGATTATCTACCTCAGGGAGTCTATACTTATAAACTTATGTATAAAGATGCTGAGAATAATTATAATGAACTAAATGGTACTATATTTATAATACATTAAAACTCAATAATTATGTTAATTTTTAAACAAAAAATATGAAAACAAAAATATTTTTAAATTATTTGAAACTTTTTTTAATCATTGCATTTACTAATATATCAGAAATATATGGGCAATGTAATATGCAAGTATATGCTAATCAAACTGTAATATGTGAGGGCGACAGTGTAACAATTTGGGGAGAGGGTGGTTGTGGATATTTGATGAGTAATGATTTCAACACAGGTACACCAGGAGCGGGCTGGGTAGCAACTACAGGTGTAGATTTTACAAATCCGTGTGGTCCTGGGCCCGATGCTATTTATATGTGGATGGGGTACAATGTACCTATTCCCAGAACTTTAACAACAGTCCCATTTTCTGTAAGTACAGATTGTGAAATATCATTCTGGTTAAGATTTGAAGTGCAACACGGTAATAGTGGTACTACTTGTGAAGGTCCCGATTTAGCAGATGAAGGAATATCATTACAATATTCTATAAATGGTGGGACTACTTGGATAGATATTGCATATTTCAGACCTGATGGAGTTATATGTCCTTCATATCCTAATAGTACTGGATTTGTAGCAGTAGGTGCTGGACAACAAACTCCTTTCACTACCTGGGCTCAATATAATTTTCAAGTACCTCCAGGAGCCGCTTCTCCTAATACTATGTTTAGATTTAGACAACATGCTTATTCAAGTATGGATTTTGATCACTGGGGATTAGATATGGTAAATATTGTTTGTCCAGATAGCACTAGCTATGGACAAGTAGCTGGTCAAGATGGGTTCGGTCCATACACTGTTTATCCTACTCAAACAACAACATATTATGGTATTGTTAGTGATACAATTCATGGTAATAGTGACATGGATTCTATAACTATTACAGTAATACCTCAGCCCGAGATTGATCTAGGTCCTGACACAGCTGCTTGCGAAGGTGAGATTATAACCTTAACTCCTGGACAAGGGTTTGATACATACCAATGGAGTACTGGTTATACAAATAGTGATTTACCTATTGAAATGTCTGGGCTCTATTCCATTACAGTAACTAATACTTATGGAGATGTCTCGTGCTTTGATACTGACACTATCAAAGTTACTTTCGTGCCAAATATCAATATAGATCTAGGGAATGATACTTGCTCAAAAGAAGCTATTACTTTAGATGCTACTCAACCATATTCTAATATTTCCTACCACTGGTCTAATGGGAGCAAAAATCCTATTTTACAAATCCCCAATTCTGGTATCTATTGGGTGAGTGCTATAGATTCTACGTATCAAATCTGCGGAGATGCTGATACAATAAATGTAAAAATTATTCCTGATGCTGTTGTCTCCCTGCCTAATATGATTACTATGTGTAGCCATGAGTCTTACATACTTTCAGCTTCTCAACCAAATAATAGTATTTATAAATTTCTTTGGTCTAATGGAAGCACTGAACCGATTTATATTATTAGCACTCCAGATGCAGGTATTTATGATATAAGTGTTAAAGTTATTGGCTGCGATACGGTTTATGGTTCCACTAATGTAATAGTCGAAAATTGTGAAATCACTATTCCCAATATTATTACACCTAATGGTGATGGTATAAATGATCTATTTTATATTACTAATGTAGAATTTTATCCAAATAGTGAAATTAAAATTTATAACCGCTGGGGAAAATTGATTTATGAAAATAACAATTATCAAGGAGATTGGGATGCTAGTAATTATAGTGATGGTACTTATTATTATATCTTTAAATTAAATTACGGTAAAGGTAAAATCAAAGAATATAATGGTACTATTAGCATTATAAAATGAAAAAATTGTGTTAATATAATAAATTTTATTGAATTAGGCGTTTAGATAATAACCTCAAAATAGCCCTCTCTGTGCTCTTTGTATGCAAAACTTTGTGCCCTTTGTGTTAAAAAAATAATAAGAAGTTATATATAGAATATTAACCACAGAGATCACAAAGAAATCACAGAGTTCACAAAGGAAAGTCAATTATTACTTAAACGCCTAATTCAATTTATTTTTTTATTTTATATTTAAATTCAAGCCTAAGAATAATTTAAAATCTAAACCATAGAAGAATTAATATTTTATAATATACTCAAAGTAATTATTTAATACTTCCAAAGTTTTTCAGAATCTATTATATCAAAAATATCGTGTTCACAATCCACTAAATCAGTCTCTAATAATATCATGATAGGAGAATCAAGGTTATTTGTATAAAACAATGACATCAGTTATTTGAAGGAGTCAAATTAGATTGTAGTTAAAAGATTTATATGTTGGTTGAGAAAAAAATTAGTTATTGAAATTAAAAGCACTAAAGCATCAGATGGAATTAATATGTTTATAAATGGCACTTTGTGAACTTTGTGTAATATCTAAGTGTCCCTTGTGGTAAAATAATTAATCTAATAAATTCACCCACAATAAATATTATAGAACCATAATTTAACATTAAAAAAAGTTAAACAATATCTCTTTGTTATATTTATTAGAAATTATGGATTAGAGTATTTTAATGAAATTATAGAAATATTCAGATAGCTGAGATTAATATTATTTCCTACCTGGATAAACTTCTATGGCTTTTTTGAGGAGCTCCATACTGCGTTTCATATCATCTACATTGAGTACATAGCTAATTCTCACTTCTTGCAAGCCTCTCTCTGGCACAGAGTAGAATCCAGTAGCTGGTGCGAGCATCACAGTTTCATTATTTTCATTAAATTTTTCTAAAAGCCACTGACAGAATTTGTCTGAGTCATCTATTGGCAGCTTAGCCATCACATAGAAAGCTCCTTTAGGTGTAGGACAGTAAGCCCCAGGAATACTTTTGATACCTTCGATAACCACATTACGTCTAGCTACATATTCTTTTTTTATAGCTTCAAAATATGATTTATCTACATCTATAGCAGCCTCAGCAGCTATTTGTCCAAATGTAGGAGGACTCAATCTAGCTTGAGCAAATTTCATAGCAGTAGTCATCACATCTTTGTTTTTGGATACGAGCATGCCAATACGAAAGCCACAAGCACTATAACGTTTAGAAACAGAATCTACTAATATTGTATTTTGCTCTATTCCTTTTAAATGCATAACAGAGAAATGCTCTGTACCATCATACACAAACTCTCTATAAACTTCATCAGCTATCAGGAATAAATCATGTTTTTTCACTAATTCTCCTAATTTTTCTATTTCTTCGCGGCTATATAAATAACCAGTAGGATTATTAGGATTACATATAAGGATAGCTTTAGTTTTAGGAGTAATGTACTTTTCAAACTCTTCTATAGGAGGTAGAGCATAGTTTTCTTCTATATGAGACATCACAGGAACGACTTTCACACCAGCATTTATAGCAAATCCATTATAATTAGCATAATATGGTTCTGGGATTATAACCTCATCATCATTATCCATGATAGAGCCAAACGTAAACAATATAGCTTCGCTACCACCTGTAGTTACTATTATTTCATCAGGAGTAACGTGTATATTATTTTCTTCATAATATTTACATAATTTTTCTCTAAATGATAAAATACCTGCAGAATGACTATATTCTATAACCTTAAGATTTATATTTTTCAATGCATCTAAAGCTATTTTAGGAGTCTCTATATCTGGCTGACCTATATTTAAATGATAAACTTTAATACCTCTTTTTTTAGCTGCATCAGCATAAGGCACTAACTTCCTAATGGGGGAAGGTGGCATCATTTGACCTTTTTTTGAAATACTTAACATATATTCATAATTTTTTTTAAATGATTCTAAAATATTATTTGATACTTAAGAAAATTAATTTGTTACTAAACATTATTATTTAATTATCTCACCTTTGATAACTAATGTTATAGGAGAATTTTCAGCGTTAGAAAAAATAGTAATTTGTTTGGTAAAAGGACCTTCTTTTTCTGGTTCGAAAGTTACAGTTATTTTACTAGACTGCCCAGGCATAATTGGTTCTTTAGGATAAGAAGCTACCGTGCAGCCACAGGTAGATTTAGGTTCAGATAAAAATAAAGGTGCTTTACCGATATTTTTAATTGTAAAATCTACGCTCACTTTTTCAGTCATTTTGATTTTGCCAAAATCATGAGAAGTCTTATCAAAAGACATCATGGGCTCTTGAGCAGATAAAGCTCCTACACAAATGAACATCAAAAAAACAAAAAATAATTTTTTCATAATTACAATTTTTTTAAAAATTATTGAGCTATTGGAGTACCAGAAGCATCAGTTTTAGTATAAGGAATAGCTTCTGTTGGTTTAGGATTTACTTTGCCAGTGATTAGTAAAATCACATCTCCATTATTGGCATTTGAGCTCACAGTAATTTGTTTAGAAAAACTACCAATTCTATTAGAATCGTATTTAACAGTGATTTTGCCTTGTTCTCCTGGCTTTACGGGTTCATTAGTCCATTTAGGTACAGTGCAACCACAGCTACTGCGAACATTTGATAAAATAAGAGGCTCATTCCCCGTATTAGTAAATATGAAATCAACTTCTGCTTTTGCACCTTGAGTGATTTCACCAAAATTATATGATTGTTTATCAAATTTTATAATGGGACCCTTGGTAGTCTGTGCCATCGATAGCTGTGACACAAAAATTAATATGACTAAAATCTTTAATGCTTTCATTTTTTTTGCAAATTTAATGATTTATTGAAATTTAACAAATATTATACCATAAAATATTATGATTATTAATATGAAAGCATTTGGAACCTCATTGAAAAAAATAAGAATTGTTTTTCATTAAAAAAATTATGGGCTTTAGCCCTGAAATATTCTGAATAATGGATGCGATAATAAATAACAAAAAAACCATGCATGGATAATTTATTAATTGTCCCACAATGAAAAATTTTAATATTTTTGTATAAAACTTTTTATTTATGACTTTTTTATATCCAGAACTATTGTGGTTTTTATTTCTATTACTTATACCATTGATTATTCACCTCTTTGATTTTAGAAAAACGATAAAAGCATATTTCCCGCATATTAGAATATTGAGAGAAATAAGTGAAAAGACTAAAAGAGAACAAACCCTTAAAAGATGGATACTATTTGCTATCAGATTTTTGGCTTTTGCTTTTATAATCTTAGCTTTTTGTATGCCAGTTAGAAAAAATGAAATATCAAATATTGCTAATGGAGATAAACTATTGATAGCCATAGACAATAGTCTGAGTATGCGATATCAAAGCGGCAGCTATACTTTGCTACAACAAGCTAAAAATTCAGCTAAAGAAGCCATAAATAATCAGTCTGCATCTACTCTAATTGGCATTATGCCATTATCAAGTACCATAAAACCAAATTTTCATCTAAAAAATGAAAGCCTTCAATTCATAGATTCTATTTCTTACATCCCATCATTTATAGACCAATACAAAACCATTTTTCATACCTTAAACAATTCTACTGCTAAATCCATTATCATATTCAGCGATTTTCAAAAATCAGATTTCACAAGTGATTTTTTTCAATTATTAGATAGTATTAATGCCAATATTTTTCTAATGCCAATAGAATCGCCAAAGATTAATAATATCTCAATAGATAGCGTTTTTCTAGGCTCACCAGTAGTTGTCAAAAATTCTCAAGGTAGCTTATACGTCAAAATAAATAATAATAGCGATATCGCAGAAGATGGAGTGAAAATAGAAGTTTACCTTAATAATAAATCTGTCGGTTCTGTAGTGACTAATCTACCAGCAAATACCCAGACTACAGAAGAAATCAGCTTCCCTATTGGAGAAAATAATTATTTAACTGGCAAAGTGAGTACAGCAGATAATGGATATGACTTTGATAATAATTTATTTTTTTCTATAAATATTCCTTCAAATATTAGAGTATATCATTGCTATGAGAATGATTATAAAACATTAATACCAAACATTTTTATTGGAGATAGCTTATTTAATTATCAAAAAATAACTTTAGATGCTCTAAACAATACTAATGGACAATCTGCTTTTTATATATTAGAAAGTCTAAATAATATATCCCCAGATGCTTTTAATAACTTATTAAAAAAAGTACAAGAAGGATCAGCATTATTTATCGTGCCACCAATAAAAAATGCAAATTATTTGAATTCATTGCTATCAAAAATAAATATCACTATTAGCGATGCCTTGGACGAGCAATCATTACGAGTAGAAAATATATCTTTTTCATTACCATTTTTCAAAGGAATGTTTACCAGCCCACCAAGGAACTATGATTATCCACTTGTAAATAAATATTATCATTTATCAAGATCTATAGGTAATAATTTACTTTCATTGACAAATGGAGAACCATTTTTAAAACAAATCAACTACGGTAAAGGGAATATTTATATTGTAGCTTCTCCACTACAGAGAGAGTTTACTTCTTTAGTGCAACATCAATTATTTGTTCCTATATTATTACAAATAGCTTTTAGCTCTACACAAGCGATGGACTTATATTACTTTACTAATCAATCTGCTGGTATACCTTTACCCATAAACATAAAAGCAAATGGAGATGTTTTAGAAAACAATAAAGCTATCAATCTGATAGATCCAATAAATAACACTAGCTATATACCATACATTACACAGGGCGAAAGTGCAATGATATTTTTTAATAATGCTATACAAAGAGCAGGGAATTACAATTTAACGATTGGAGATGAAAAAATCCCTATAGCGTTTAATTATCCACGAAATGAGTCACGACCTATATACTGGACACAAAATGAATTAGATAGCTTAACAAGAAATTCTACAAATATTACCATAGGTAATTATCCAATTACCTACGGAGGCTCAAGTATTGCAGTAAATTCGAGCAAAGTACCGATATGGATAATATTTATTATATTCACAATAGCTTTATTGATAGCAGAAATAATACTGCTAAGGATGTGGAAGAATAGGATATAAAAGAGAGGGGTGGAGGGATAGAGCTGGGGGTTTGTATAATATTATTATGTTATAGTTTAAATATTTTATTATTTTAGTAAAAATTATTACTTTTGCTTAAATTTTTTTAATTATGAAGGAATTATTAGAAAACATTGATAAATACTTGGCTCTGCCCAAAGATCACAAACGAGATTTTCTAGATCAGCTATATCAGTACCTCGTTAATAGCAATGCCACTGCTGTTGATTATCAAAGAGTAAAAATCCAATCTACTGCAGCTATATGCCCAGACTGCAGAAGTGAAAATGTCATTAAAGTAGGTAAAAGAAATGGCAGACAAGTTTACAAATGCAAATCTTGTGGTTATCAATTTCGTGAGACTGCTCGCACCTTTGTCTATCGTATGCGAAAATATCCATTAATGCTCGACTATATGAGATGTATGCTCGAGGGTAAAAGTCTGCGAGCATGTGCTAATGAGGTTGGTATTTGCTTAAAAACAAGCTTCGAATGGCGACACAAAATATTAGCAGCTATTAGAGCCTTAGAAGGTGGGATAAGCTTCTCTGGTATTGTCGAAGCAGATGAGCTACTAATGAAATATTCAGAGAAAGGGAGAAAGTTTAAAAACAAAGAAGAATATCAAAAAGCTAAAAAGAAGAAACATCCCAAAGTAGCAGTATTAGTAGTTACAGATAGAGAAGGTAATTTACTTTTTAAACAAGTTGGAGAGAAAAAGGTGAAAAATGAACAATTGAGAGATGAACTCAAGAGTAGATTGTCAGAAAACAATCTGATATGTGTAAAGCCCAAAAAAGAGTTCAGAAAAGCTGTTAAAAGTTTACAAAGTAAAAAAGTGATAGTAAACAAAAGACAATTGAAGCGAGGGATTTATAGTGTAAAAATAGTAGAGAGCAAAATAAGTGATTTCAAAACGTGGTTGAGTAGATTTCACGGAGTAGCTACGAAGTATTTGCAGAGCTACCTTATGTGGTTTGTGATAATGAATAAGTACCTAAAAGAGTTGATAGATTCTGACATTGGTAGACTACTGAACTTGTCATCGCACGACAGATGGGCTTGGGACAAGTATAGAGAAATTGTTAGTCAGAGATATTATTAACATACTTTGAAGTATAACAATAATTTGTTATTTGTCCTGGCCCCTTACCTCCCATTTTGCATTTATTTTGTAACCATTTCTATAGATTATTCATTATAAAAATGAAATATTTTGTTGTTAAATACCCATGACAGTCTTGCAAAACAAATTGTTAAAGTTATTTGTTAAAATTTTACAATAAATTTTAAATTTATTTGTCTATCAGTTAAATAGTTAGGTACACCATACATCCTGCCATTTACATCAGTTACCCAAGTATATGAAACCACATTTCTTATTTGCAGTAGATTTAATACTTCTAAGCTAAGCCAGCATTCTTTTAATGCTTTAGCTATTTTAGAATTTCCAGTAAATAATTTAGCAGAGAAACCAATGTCTACTCTTCTATATGGAGATGTTCGGTTTGTTTGTAAATATTTTTTATTACCTGGGGGACCAAATGGTAGTCCAGTACCAAATTGCAGAGCTAAATTCATTTTGAAATTTGGATGATTTGGTATGTAATCTTGAAAAAATAATGAAATATTTACTCGTTGGTCACCAGGACGTGGTACATAGCCAGGCATTACTTTTTCACTATCTACAGGCACATTATTTAATGTATAATTGGGTATTATTCGTTCTCCTTCGCTATTATAATAAATGTAGTAGTAATCACCTATGATATCTTCTGCAGTTTTCATAACTGAAACGCTAATCCAAGAATCTACCTCTGGCACAAATTCACCATATAATTTCATATCAATGCCTGTAGCATATCCTTTTGATCTCTGCTCGGGCAAATATCTTATTCTAATATTATCTACTACATAGGGGATTAGGTCATAAAGATATTTATAGTAAGCTTCAGTAACAAATTTAAATGGTCTTTCCCAAGCTTGGAAAGAATATTCCATTCCTACAACAGCATGAACAGATTTTTGATTGGGAATATCCTCATAAACTGTACCATCCCATCCTACCATTTCTTTCCAAAATGGTGGCTGCTGATATAGTCCTAATGACACTCGGAAAGCCATTAATCTCTGCCATTCTGGAGTATAGCTAATAGAAAAACGAGGACTAAACATAAAGGTATTATTGATACTATAATATCCTCCTCTTATCCCTAATATCGTAGTCATTGTTCCTTTGCCTTCAAACTTTTTTGTCCAGCTATCTTGCAAATAACTTGAAATAATCCAATTAGCTGTAGTTTGTTTATTTTTAATAAATTCATACAATTCTAAAGGTTTGTATGGCTGTGGTTGTGTATATCCAATGCTATCGGCAATTGTAGGTTGTGAATAGCCAGCAGAATCCATATATATCCACTCTCTCATGTTGAAATCAAACCAATTACCTTGTCCTTTTATTCCAAAATCTAAATTATGATTCCCTATTTTATGAGAAATTTTTTCTTCTAAATATGCTACTTGCAGGTCTAGATAATTCCTCCCATGATTTAGATAGCTGCCTATACCCATTAGCTCTCCTTCTCTGCCAAAAGTTTCTGATTCATAATCTATTTCTAAAGTATGCATCCAATATTGACTTAAAACATCAAAAATCTCTTGTTCATTAGAATGATAAGTATTAAAAATAGTTTTGAAAATAGTATTAGAATCTGTAATATACGTCCATTTGAGTCCACCTATCCACATATTATATAAATTTTTTTCTGCTCCTTCGAAATACATATTTATTTTATATGTTTCGCTAATAGTACCAAAGGATGTTTCACGAGATTTTGGATAAAATGTGAATTGATTATAATTCCAATAACCAAGTGCTGCTATCTCTGAATGTTTATTTATTTGATAGGTTAGATAGGTCTGAAAATCAAAAATTTTTGGGAAATAATCACCACTTGTAGGTAATGATTTGAGTATGTATTTATTAGTTTTATATCTGAAACCAGCTAAATATGTAAATTTATTTTTAAATAAAGTCCCAACAGTTGAAATATTAGTAGATAATAAGCTAGCTTGAATGGTTGTGATTTTTTCTGTCGGTCTAATGTATGTAGCATCTAATACAGAAGACATTTTATCTCCATATCTAGCTTCGAATCCTCCAGATGAAAAATCAATAGAACCTATGAGATCAGAATTCAAAAAACTCAAACCTTCCTGTTCACTGCTACGCGTAAGTATTGGTCTATATATTTCAAAATCATTTACATAGACTAAGTTTTCATCATAGTTGCCACCCCTCACTGAATATTGACTACTCAATTCATTACTAGATTGTACTCCCATTCCCATTAATTTAATTAATGTCTCTACTTGTCCACCAGTAGTAGGTAATAATTGCACTTTTTTAGGATCTAATCTTTGAATACCTTTAGCTAAATCTATTTGCTCAGTAACTTCTATTTGTGGCAATATAGTATTTAATGTTGTTAAAGTATAATCTCTATTTATTTTTTTTTGAGGTTTTATCAAAGTATCGTAAAAACGTTCGTAACCAACAGTACTGATGCCTATTATCACTGTATCTCTATAAGGAAATGAAATTTCAAAATAGCCATTAATATTAGTGGATGTACCAATATTTGAGTTTACTATACCTATGTTAGCAAAAGGAATAGGGTCATTATTAGTATTTTTTATATTACCTGATAAAATTACTTTTTCTTGTGCCCAAGAGCTTATAGGTAAAAGCAATAACAGTATTAAAAATCTAATGTAATGGCTCATTGTAGTAATATTGCTTATTTTCATTTTCTTTAGATGGATTACGTTTAAATTGTCCATCTTGCCATGCTTTTATAAATTCTGCCCAAGCGAAAGGATTTAATAGATTATTTGGTTTAATCAATTGTCCAGCAGAATAATTTTGATAGGTCATCTGCCTGATCATCTGATTATATGATGATTGTCCGTCTCGAGCTACATAATTTAATTCTTTATCCTTCCATTCCATAAATGCAAGATTTTTTCTAGCACGTTCTAAATCGTCATCAGGAGGCACTATATTAATAAAAGCTTCTTTAAATTTATCCTTGGATGGCCATGGATAAATAACTGTTTTATCTAAATATATTGTGTCAGTAATCATTGGCTGTATTAAATTGTAAAATGTATGTTTCAATGTATCAGGAATCTTAAAATACACAGGTTTATATCCGACAAAGGTAAATACAATAGTTTGTCCTTTTTCTCCAACAATACTAAATAGCCCATTTATATTACTTATAGTTCCCATGTTAGTTTCTTTTATAAAAATATGTACAAATGGTATAGGCTTTAAACTATCTGCTGTTACAACTATCCCAGCAAATTCTATTAATTTATTTTGTTCTTTTTGTGCAAAACAGTAATTCATTAATAATACTAAAATTATTGTAATATAAAATTTCACTCTATTTAAATACATATTAACGAAAAAATTATACTTTTTATTTGATTTTAATTTATTTCAACAATTGTCAAAATTACAAATTATAAATAAATAACCTAAGATTATTTTATTTAATTTTGAATAATAAAAAGAGGTAATAAACTTATAATTCATAAATAAATTTTGCATATTAATTAAATAATAGACAAATAAAAATTATATTAATTTTGTAAAAAATATTAATATGTTAGAGACAATATTAAGCTGGGATACACAATTATTATTATTAATTAATCATGCTAGAACTGATTTTTTAGATATAATTTTATATCTCGTTTCACAGCAATATTTTTGGATTCCTCTCTATGCAGCGGTTGTAATCTTATTAATTATTTATTATAAAAAGAAATCGTGGGCTTACATTTTATTATTTTTGATTTTATTATTATTCACAGATCAGTCATCTGTAATGATAAAAAAAAGTGTGAAAAGATTGCGACCATGTCATGAACCAGAAATAGCCACTAATGTAATATTGATTAAAAATAAATGTGGTGGCAAATATAGTTTTGTATCATCTCATGCTACTAATTGCACGGGGTTTGCAGTATTAGCATGGTTATTACTAAAACCGTTTGCTAATAAAAAGTGGAAAAAATGGACAATGGGAATAATACTTTTCGGATTATATGCTTTTACTGTAGGATATAGTAGAGCATATTTAGGAGTACATTATCCTATTGATATCCTAAGTGGAGCAATATTAGGTGCATTTTTAGGTTGGTTTGTGTATTGGAGTAGCCATAAAATCTTCCCTACATTATTTACCCTCTCCCTTAAAGACAATAATAACAGTTAAAATCAGAATTTTTAAATCGCTAAAAAGAGAAATATTATCTAAATAAAGTAGATCATAGTATAATCTTTCTATCATTTGCTCGATATTTTCTGCATAACCATATTTCACTTGTCCCCAAGACGTTATACCTGGTTTCAGTTTAAACAATAATTTATAGTAAGGTACTATTTTTACTATTTGATCAATATAGTATTGTCTCTCTGGTCTGGGTCCTACTAGAGACATATCACCTTTAATCACATTAAAAAATTGTGGTAGCTCATCAAATCTATATTTTCGCATCACTCTACCCCAAGGAGTAACTCTATTATCATCTTTGCAACTCAATGCTGGTCCTCTTTCTTCAGCATTTACATACATGCTACGAAATTTATAAATGTTAAATGGTATACCATATCTTCCTATTCTCTCTTGCTTGTAAATTATCGGGCCAGGAGAACTTTTTTTTACTTTATAAGCTATAAATATTAATAATGGTAAAAGTAATATCAGTGCTACAACGGAAACAAAAATATCTATTGCTCTTTTCAAAAAACTCTGCCATGTAGATAACAAATATTTCGGTACATTTATATATGCTATATTAGAGAATGGATGTATTTTTACACTACTAGTAACTATGATATCTTTCACATCAGAAACAATATATAGATTTACATCAAATATATTTCTATTAGATAAAACATTAGATATTTTGTCATAATCTTCTGGCTTTAAAACAATATATGCGTCCTCTACATAATATTCTGTTATGATCCTATCTATCTCATTTAATTTACATAAACACGGCAATTGATCTTTTAGAATATCTTCACCACCATTTATTTTAACGTAACCAATGACATTTTGCCCTGTATCATATCTATCTTTATTTATAGATTTATATACTTTTTCGGCTAAAGAATTATTACCAATTATTAAAGTATTAAAAACAATTTTCCCTTTTTTAATCTTTTTTTTAGTCCATGACATTAAAGATAATCGCAAAATATACGTTATCGAAAAGCTAATACCTAGATAAGAAAAATAAACATTATAGAGATATTTATAATGGTAATATGGATAATCATCTAAGACGACAACAAAAAACACAATAGTAACAGCTATCAAACATTGTAGAAAAGTTGTGAATAGCTCTTTTAATCTACTTTTGCGATATACCTCTCTATAGGAGTCTGAAAAAGCAAAAATAAAAATAAATATTAAAGGGATTACAATAGCACCTAAGTAAAAATTAGTATCACTAAAAATCATCTCTGATAGAGAGCTAAAGTCATAGCTACCATGATATATTAAATTTTTTCTGTAAAAAGATAAAAATAACCATCCGCCGAGTGTAGCGATAACATCTAATACCAAATAATAAATGGTATAGCATACTTTGTGTAATGGTGGTTCTATCCTTTCATTCATAAGCTATTGTGATGAAATTAATTTAATATTATCTAATAAAATTTTCCCTTCTACATTATTGCTTGTCTTTTCAGAACTAAAATATATTATAAAACTGCTAGTGGCACCATATCTAGTCGCTAATGGTGTAAGGTTAATATAAATTTTTTTCCATTCACTTGTCGGTTTTAGCACAATATATGGATATGTGAGTGGACCAGTATTAGTATAAACATTTACTCCTATCGTTAGATGTTCTGTACTTTTATAATTTAATTCCAAAAAGTGCATAAAACCTGGATCTAAAGAATAACTATTTATAGTATATATAAAAACAGAATCTTCTGTATCAGTTAATGAAATAATGCCAGAGAATACACCTTCGAAAACATCATCATCATTATCTGTAGTTATTATAGTAGTATCACTCGTTGGAGAGCTATTAAATATAGTTCCTGCTGTTTCGAAATCTTCTATAAAATGGAAATTAATACCATCCATATAGTTAAAAACTGGTTTTACTTTTGTGATACTATCTGGCACAAAAGTTACCTGAGTTACATAATTGTCATAAAAAGGATAAACAGCTCTGGTAGTAGTGATACCATTTAGTTTAATGCCTGGCATAATAATTAATTCATGTTTACCTTCATATAAAAGTGGTACTTTGGCTGGTAATTCATACACTCCATTAGCAGTGCCATCTACATATACCCATACAGTATTAATGGCGTGAGACGCAGACCCTTCTCCTGGTCTTACATTCAAATCTACTTCATCAATTTGTAAATATGATGGTATTTGTTCTGCAGGATCTAACCATTCACACGATGTAATATTAAAAATAATAAAGATTACAAAAATTAAGAATAAATATTTCCTCATATCTCGTTGTTAAATATATTAACTATAAAAATTAATTTTTATTACAAAAATCAAATAATTTGCAATAAATTATTTTGAATTTTCATAATTATCTGATGAGCTACATCCAGTACTTTATAACCATCCTCTATAGATACTTCTGGTTTAGTATTAGTGAGGATACTTTCAAGGAATTTCTCTAATTCTGTTTTAATAGCATTCACCTCTGGTAAATTTATTTTTTTCACTACAGCATATTTTTTAATTTTATCATTTACATTAATAGGAATTGATAAAATATTATCATCACTTTTATTAATTAAATTATCTTCAATTTGTATAACTTCAGATTGCTTATTTAAAAAATCCAAGCTGATGTAACTATCTTTTTGGAAGATTCTCATTTTTCTCATTTTTTTCATTGATATTCTACTAGCAGTTAGATTAGCCACGCTACCATTGACGAATTCTATTCTAGCATTAGCAATATCAATATTATTGGTAATTACAGGCACACCATTAGCATATATATTTTTAATCGGAGAATCTACTATCGTAAGTAATATATCTATGTCATGAATCATCAAATCTAAAACTACTGGCACATCTGTACCTCGTGGATCATAAAATGATAATCTATGAGCTTCTATGAATTTAGGATCATTAATATAAGGTCGTGCAGCTATAAATGCAGGATTAAACCTCTCCACATGTCCTATTTGTATTTGTACACCAGCATTTTTACTTATTTCCATTAAAGCTTTAGCCTCTTCTATAGTAGTAACAACTGGTTTTTCTATGAAAACATGTTTGTGAGCTTCTAATGATTCTTTAGCATATTCGAAATGCGAAACGGTTGGAGTTACTATATCTATAACATCTACATCATCGAGTAAATCTTTGAAATTATGATAAGATTTTAGTTTATAGCTTTGCTCCACTTCTTTTGCTACTTCACAGTCTACATCATAGAACCCCACAAGGTCAAAACCTGATATTTCTTTAATGCAATTGAGATGTATTTTACCTAAATGACCAACACCTACGACACCAATTCTAAGCATTTTTTTTAGCAAAGATAAATATTAATGCCAATATTTTTATTATGTTTATTGTAAACAAACTTAATATTTTTAATTTTTTTCTTAAAAATAAAAGTAATGTAACATTTTTTGTCTGAACTAATTATTTAATGTGATTATACAATTGGGCGTATGGTAATACGTTCCTACGATGTATTTTTCATTGAGACAATTCACTGTGGCCATTTGTTGTAGGGGCAATTCATGAATTGCCCCTACAACGTGTTTTTTGGGTTGAATTATTTGAAAATCTGTGGTTCTGTCTATTTCAGGGCTAAAGCCCACAGCTTTTTTTCGCTCTTTTAATATTATTGTCTGAACTATTGATTTTTATAATGATTATTGTGTATTGGCGGATGGTAATATGATTTTAAGATTTTTGGCAATTCGTGAATTGCCAAAACACAACCCCTTATTTCTGAAGATAGATTTAAATCTTTGCTTCAGAAATAGGATTATTCATTTTGATTAATCAAAGTGTAACTTATTATCGGACTTTTTATTATCTTTTATCAATATTTGTTTATTTGAAAAAAAAACATAATTTTGCATATTAAACTATAAAAAATAAAATATTATGAGAATAATTAAATTTTTAGTATTATTTATCAGCTCAATATTGCTGTTAAATATGCAAATGTATGCACAAAATGTAGGTATCAATAGTGATGGTAGTACACCTGATGCATCTGCTATGCTTGATATCAAATCTACAAGCAAGGGGTTATTAATACCACGTATGACATTAGCACAGAGAAATTCAATATCATCACCTGCTTCAGGTTTGCTAATTTACCAAACTGATAATACACCTGGTTTTTATTATAATGCTGGTACACCATCATCTCCTAATTGGATTCGCTTTGCTAATGAATCGCATTCTCATGCTACACTTAGCAATGGAATAGGTATATCCTCATTTAGCTATAATGGTTCAAGTGCTGCTACTGTCGGACTAACTACTACGGGTGTATCTGCCGGTAGCTATACTAATACAAATTTAACAGTTGATGCTTATGGTAGGATAACTGCAGCTTCTAACGGTACTGGTGGTGGTATTAGTGGTAGTGGGACAGCTACTTGTGTAGCCTTTTGGTCTGGAACAAATACACTGAGCTCTAATGCTAATTTATATTGGGATAATACCAATAGTAGACTGGGAATAGGAACTTCTAGTCCTAGCTATGATTTGCATGTGCAGAGAACAGGTGGAGCTAGTAGCGCTAAAATCGGTTATTCATCTAGCTATACAGATAATAGACTTTTTTTCGGTGATGGGAATTATGTATATGTAGGAGAATATAATACTGATGATAGACTCTATCTACGTGGTGGCTCATTGACTATAGATATTAATGGTTCTACAGGTACTAGTGGACAGGTATTGACTTCTAATGGTACTACCTGTAGTTGGACAACCCCTAGTAGTGGTGGCGTTACTATGGGATGTGCCACTAATAATTATTTAACCAAGAGAGCTAGTGCCACTAATCTATCATGTAGCAATATATATGATAATGGGACTACTGTTCAAATAGGATCCACTACTTTAACCAATAGTAAATTAGGCATATTAAATTCAGATTATATTTATGGGTTATATATATCTTCTTGTGGAACAGGAATATATGCTTCAGGTACTTGTGGTGGTTTTAATGGTATAGAAGGAGAGGGTAATATTGCAGGTGTGTTTGGTTATAATTCGCAAACTGGAGAAAGCGGTGCTTCTGGCAGATTAGGCTATAATGAAAGTGGCAGTACATTTTATGGTGTATATGGTTATTATAATTCTTCTCATTATGGTTATATAGGTAGTTCTAATTATGGCGTTTATGGACGTGCTACTAGTACTAATGGTGATGCAGGTGTATATGGTTATAATGGTTCTGGAGCCTGGGGTGCTTTAGGTTATTATACTGGTGGTAGTGTTTATGCAGGATATTTTAGTGGTAATGTAAGTATTACAGGTTCAATATCTAAAGGCAGTGGTTCATTTCTTATTGATCATCCCCTAGATCCCTTAAATAAAACTCTTAGACATAATTTTGTAGAATCACCATGGAACATGTGTGTATACCCAGGCAAAGTCAAGTTAGATGCAACAGGAAAAGCAGAAGTCAAAATGCCTGAATATTATAAAGCTCTTGTGAAAGAAGATGAGGCAATTGCTCAAATAACACCTGTTGGTAGACCATTTTTGACAGGTTGCGAATGGAGTGAAGATTTTTCAACACTTATTATCTATGGCGAACCTGATCGTGATGTTTATTACACTGTAATGGCTGACCGAGATGATCCTGTTATACACCAGCTCTATAAGCCTGTCGAAGAAGAAAAAGGAAATGGTAATTTCACTAAAGGGAAATTACTTTATCCTAAAGCTTATGGTTATCCAGAAGAGATGGGCGAAGATTATGATAAAAGGCATGGTGAATAGAAAAACAAATTAGTCGTCCCTTAAAAAGTCAATTTGAATATTTTATTTAAAAAAAATGAATAATTGGTAGGAAAATTTTTTAAAAAAGATAAAAATAGCCTTTCAAAAATTTGACAAAAATATTTTTTCCACTTGTTCATCATCCTTTTGAAGTTGAAAGCAGCAGCAGCTAACATGATATTTATATTATCGCCCACTATTCCTTTGTAAAAGTTACGATT
>Ga0208041_1000281_pt1 | contig 58199 bp, 69 predicted proteins | sample AD_SCU002_MetaG_FD_184453 | JGI IMG/M metagenome (GOLD analysis project Ga0208041, IMG submission 184453) | Active sludge microbial communities of municipal wastewater-treating anaerobic digesters from China - AD_SCU002_MetaG (SPAdes) (version 2) | ecosystem: Engineered > Bioreactor > Anaerobic...
ATCTCCTTTTGCTCATTTCGGTTTTTTATGAACAAAAATACAGCTAACCTTACTGCAATATCCTAAAATAAAAATGTATCCTTGTCAAACCAACTAAAAACCGCCTCTTTGCAAAATGCAATGCTCTGCAAAATGCAATGCTCTAACCATTGCAAGCAACATAAAACCAAAAACCGCCCAACAACCGTTAATCAGTTCGGATTTCCCGTAGAGGGTAGCAATAATTTAGCTTCAAACTCCGGCATGGTCGTCTGGAAATCAATACTCAAACCTGTTTGATTAAAAATTAAAAAAGAAGGCTCCATTTCGACAATTCTGGAACATCGTTTGATATTTTCGAATAGGTAAAATCTGCCATAACTCCGGCGCCAAAATCACAAGGCGAATCACCTGCTATACCGCCAGCGACTTCCTTAATTGCCGCACTATTTTCATTAAACAGTATTTCAAATTTGCATATTTTTCCATCCCAACCGGTAACTCCGAAATCTTTTTCATAAATTGCGCTATTCCCATTAAGCTTCACTTTGGTCGCATATATTATTCCAACATGGTCCCGCGGCCCGCCCGCGAAAAGAGAGAAAATAATGTCACTGTCCGAAGTTTGCAAAACATTCAAGGTACCAACAAAATCACCACTAGGAATCGATTGATATTTGTAACTCCCTGAAAGCCCGCCTATATTCTTTTGTAATTCCATCTGCAATTCATTCTTAGTTACCTCTTCCGGCATTGCGGTCGCGGTTTCTTTTTTTGCTACTTCGTTAGTTACCACATTTTGCACTACTTGTGGTTTTATTTGGGCTATTGTCGCTTGTTGGTTGACATCTTGTTTTGTTATTGGCGCCGGTTTTGGATTAGCATTTTTAGCAACATAAACATACACACCAACACCAACTAATGCCACCACAACAACCATTAGAACCACGAGAAATGTTGCAAACCTTTGTTTATTATTTTTCATGATTATGATTATATTGTTTTAGGCTCTACTAATGTTTTCCATTTAATTTAATTATTTTAATTTATTTTTAAGCCTTACCAATTTCACCAATTTTTTTATTATACCATCTTGAATTACGAAACGCTTTGTATTTTGTAAGAAAATGGTGTGGGAAAATGGTGCGAAAATGGTGTCAACTCTGGTTTTTCCTTGGGCGGCACGGCAGCTTGATTGATCCAATTTTAAATCGCTCTTTCATGCTTCGAATAAATCCCCCTTCACGCATATATTATTGCCAATTCGTTTTCATATTTTTGAACATCTTTCTTCCAGTTAAAATCCGAGTTCGTCTCAGTTTTGCAATGACCAATTGATTGTCGGGATGATACCGTAAATTAAAGTATAAATCAAAGCAACAACCCAAATTGCAGCAATGGCAATATATATAAAACGAAACGGTTTCAACTTAGACGCCGGCGGCCGCCTCTGGGGATAAACCGTTGGATTGCGCAGAAACTGTATACCAAAACCAAGCGCGATGAAAGCGCACAAGATCATAACAAGGCCCACCTTCCTATACCCGCCAAAAATCGGAATGTCGAAAGGGTATTTTATTAAAAAATATCCCGCCACTATCAACGATAAAAAAGAGAACGCCGACAGAAATGCTATTGTGATTTTGTTCATTTTTATTTTATTATCCGCGCCGCCTTTATTTTTAATCAGACGCCAATTTTATTAGTTATTTTTGTTTCATCATACCAAAAAGCCGCCTTCCCGGCGACTTTTTGAATCTAGGTCGTCTGGCAATCGATGTTCGCACCTGTTTAACGTGCACGTAACCTTCAGCACAGCGCCGAAGATCAGATTTTAATCTCGCCACTAACCTTTCCGGCAAATTCGTAGATCCTCGCGTATGACATTCCAAAGGAAACTCCCTGTGGAATGACGCAAAACGAAGTTTTGCCGTTTTTGGCAAAATACATTTGCCGACAAACTTCCTTCGGGTTTTCGCCCATCACCTCAATCCAATCCGGAAGATAAGTAAGAGAATAAAAGACAACCAGCCTGGGGAAATAAGTTTTTATCAAGCGGTTTAATTCCTTGGTTCGTTTGGGCTTATAGGTATCAAGATACTTTTTCCGCGATCCAAGGCCCGGAATTCCATAATTCGCATATAACCAAGTATCTTCGCTGGCTTTGTGCGACGGTAAAGGCATAAGCTCAATTGCGACATCGCTTTTTAGCTCACTATCACCAAGCTTATGCGCCTGATAATAACGAATTTCTTCTGGAGACGGTTCTTTTTGATTTTTAAGATACAAATACAAAGCAATTGGATATTTCCACGACGCTTGAATGGGAGCTGAATCCTTAAAAAACCTGATGTGATCGGGAACCAGCATCATATCGCGGCGCATATCAACCGTAACCCTACCGTCAGCGGCAAGAAATCTGGCCTCAAGTTCACCAATATTCGTATTTTTACCAAGCCCCTCCTCCATACCAACGAACCAAACCGGCGCCTCCAAACTGCCGTATCCCCAAAACCTCTCTATTCTTCTTTGGATAAGATTTGATGTAATCATTTTGAAACATTAGGCATTGCTTAATCGCAATTCAAGGCCTTGCGCCAGCCAGCAGCGAGCGCTTCTTGCTCGGTACAAAACCACTTCTCCCCCTTGCTTTCATCTATAACGGTTTGATTGTAAGACCGGCAACCGATAATGTGGTAAATTTTTTCTCCTTTGGAACTGATATTGCCTTTTATTAAACAATTTCCCGAACCATCGCTCTGAGCTGGCGCTAATGAAGTATTTGGTGTCTCGACCGCGGTTGCCGATTGGCAAATATCGCCCCATAGCCCCGCCTTTTTCTCCATTGCCTGCTTTTGCGCCGCTTTGAACTCGGATTGATACTTGTAAGGCACGGCGTAAGTATATTCATGGGCATAGCCATCTTTAATCATTAAAAGGCCAAAATTGGTTCCATCCTGCAAAAATACGTGCCGCAACGACCTGCCGTATTTATCAAGCTCGCCCTGTGTTGGATCATATTCCAGCCGCACTTTTTGGCCCGATAGAACCGCCTTGGCTTTATTTGAAGCTTCCACGCCAAAACATTCCACCGGTTTGCGCGGATCCACTGTCTCGGGAGTATCAATACCGATCACCCGGATGGTTTGAACCGCGCCGCTGATATCCGCCTTAAAAGTATCGCCGTCAACCACGCTGGTAATGGAAAACAAATCATCTGTTGGAATGATTTCCTGTTGCGGCTGAGTTGAATTATTTTTTACTTCCGAAGCCGGAATAACGGTAGCTTCGTGCTCCTCGCTTTTAGCATCGCCCTGGCCAACCACAATTTCGTTGGCGTCGTCTTCCCTTGGTTGCTGAACACTGCTGGTTAAAGCCGAGTTATCCTGAACCGTCGCCGGCGGCGCAAAAATAACCACTCCCATAAATGAAATCAGAATCACGCCAAAAGTCACTAACGCAATTGTTTTTCGTTTGGACACCGCATTACCCGAAAACCGCGAAAAAAGCGCCGGCTTTATCAAGCCCGCGATTAAGCAAATGATTGAAAGTAAAAAAGTGAGCGTAAAAATACTCGCTAAAGCTCCATTCTCCATAATTATCCAGCTTTAATGCCATTACCTCCCGCAATAGCAGATTTAATTTTTTGAGCAACATCGATTGAATCAAAACTCCCGTGGTTGCCTAATCTTAATAAGGGAATACCAGCACCATTAAGAATACGTTCAACTTCTATATCCCGCACTTGTCTATCAAGCCGTTCATGAGTTTGGTCATCCAGCTCGATAGCCAACCGCGGCGCAATATAATTTTTGTCGCATAAAACAAAATCAACCGATTTTTCGTCAATATGACGGAAAGCACCCCGCCAATTTTGCCCTTTGATTTTGTGGTCAACAATAGAGCAAAGGTGCACCTGCGGAAAAACATAATACTCTTTGCCAACCGCTTCAATTAGCGCATCATAGCAGTCATGCTCCGCACGTGACATAAAAAAATCCTTCTTTTTGTAATCATAGTCTATCCTTATCCGATTCCCTCGGTCATCACCATCTTGTTGGTTCTGGAAATAATTGACCGCTAAAATAACAGCAACAATTAACCCTCCCCAAATAAGCATATTGTCCATAAGTTTATTTTTTTTTAGGCAACAATGACCCCAAAACAATATAAAAAAATATTCTTGAAATGATCCAAAAAATAACCAACACAATTATTGATGAAAAAATATTGTAAGAAATTTTTTGCCATAACGATACCGAAGTATATGCTATTTTAATTTTTGTCTCTGAGCTCGTTGTGGGATAAAAATCTATACCATTAATTCGCTTGCCGTAGGTAGGGGTAAAAGATGATTCCTCCCCATATGTAGTATATTTTTCCCATTCATCATAACGTCTTTTCTGGTAAATCTTTCGCCCTACATCAAGATCGTCCATATCGCTATAAGCGGGGTATTCTTGCTTTATAATCTTCCCAACCTCAATAAAAGTCTTATCGGAGATCTTCTTATCATCAGTTAGCATCCAAACCATAAAATTTACCAACAAAAAAATAATTATAAATGAAAAAAAGAATAAAACTTTTAATAACCTATACCAAACTTTACTGTTCAGATAATTAATTGTATTGATTTCCATATTTTTTGTTTTAATATTGAAAAATAACATTTTCCTGTTATCCGCCTTTTTTACTTTGACTCCCTTTTGTAGAGCACGTATTCTGAAGTTAAAAAAATTGAATCTTTTTCAAACAAATGAAAAACGCAAAGATCTAATAATTTCTTTTCATATGCATCATCGCCGCTCAGTTTAATCCCCTTTAAGCAATCTTCTGCATGCTGTTTATTTAATGCTAAATTAAGCTGGACACAATCATTGCGATCTTTATATCCTATTTTTTTAAGAAATTCTTCTTCGTATCCTTCACACGAAACTATTTTGGCAATTTTTTCAGTGGGATCAATGTCCCAAGTTATTTTTCCTAAATATAATCCAGCCAAAAAACAAACTACAGACAGTATAAGGACAAAATATTGATTATTCATGATTTATTTAGCTATAGGCGCAAAATAAAGGAAGCTTATCGAAAACTTTTAGCGCATATTAAAATTTACCTCTTTTGGGCCACTTTTTCAATTCAAACAGCTTAAACAATTTTTCGAGGCCAGCTAACCCGAGTCTACCAACCCTTGAAGCCGCTTGTGCCATTTTGAGCCATTTTTATCAGGAAGTGGCAACATTCCCCGACCGGCAAGAGTTTGAACCGGTTATCCGGCTTTGTCCGCCAATCGTTTCAATCGTCCGGTAAAATAAAAACCGACCCCTTGTTCCGGGCCGGCTTTATTTTTAACTTTACCGACTGGCATAGTCTGGTTATCCCAAATGCTGATGATCGTTAAAGGCCTCGATACTCCAGCCGGTAGCGGTTTTTTTGCAATAAGTAAGGCCGGTGTTGCGCAATCGAAACTTGTTGGCAAACGCATAAAGCACCGCCGGCTTGATAAGATCGCCCAAGGTCATTGTCAGCACCAGCATTTTGATGAAATTCCCATGAGAAACCACCAAAACATTCTTTTGCGGCAAGCCCGACAAATATTCCAAAGCTTGCCTGGCCCGCGCCTTATATTCAAGAAAATTCTCTTCATCGGAATAATGCCAGCCTATATCATCCTGGTAGAGATTGCATTCTTCCCTGATTTGAGCAGCCAGGGAAGATTCAAGCGCTTTGCCGATCATTACCGAAGGCAACCGATGTTCTACCAATAATTCCGAATAAATTATCTCCTTGTTGACCGCCGCCTTTATTGTTTTCGCAGTTTGAGATGCACGCTTCATCGGGCTGGCGTGGATTATATCGATCGGCAAAGCTTTAACTCGCCGGGCGATCATTTCCGCCTGCTTCAAACCGATAGCCGAAAGCGGCTCATAATCATTCTGGCCCAAGCCCAATTCATTGCATTTTGTTTGTCCGTGACGGACGAAAAAAATATTCATAAGTTTTTTTGTTTAATTTTAAGATCAGCAAATTCCGGGATGCTATTCCTTCACAAACTGATAGCACATGTCCATAATATCGTTGCAAATCGGGCAAACATTGTCCTCATCGTAAAGTTCGTATCTTTCCATTTCCTTCATGCAACCCTTGCAAATATGGCTCATATCGAGATCTTCGTTAGGCACGTTAACGCCAAACTTGTGCTCCTTGCAGAAAAAGAATGTTTCGTTCGGGTAATCGAATCCAACGGCAAACCCACAATCATTGCACTCCACAAAATGCATTTTTCTTTTCATATTTTGCATATTTTTGAAAGAGCCAAAATCCCGGAGCATCCGTCGACGTTTAGTTGCCGATTCAATTAAAAAAGCGGCTAAGAGCTTTCACGAATGCCCCAAGATTTATACCTCTTGGATTAGTGAAATCTCCCAACCGCCTTTTTTGCAGTTAGTCGCGATAATTCATAAGGTTTGCCGCAGATTTCCCGGTTCGCCTTGCCTTTCGGCAGAATCATCCGGCGCCAATTAAGTGACGCTCGAATTAAATTGTTAAGCCCTCACATTTTTAGTTTAGCACATTTTTGCCCTATCTCAAAATTTTTCACGCAATAAATCTTCCTCGGAATCGCATTTTGCAATCTTCTCGCCAAATTTTTTCAATCCAATAATTTCTTTATATTCAAATTCGCTTGGTATATAAATCGTCGCAATCCTGAACAAAAGACTGGCAAGCTCATCCAATACTTTCTCGCCGCCGTCCCTTTTGTGCATCAACGCGCGAAAATCATCCGAGGTTAATAGATTTATTAATGCCAAAACGATTTTATCTTTTTTATAAGGAAGCGTACCGTTAAACGCAAATAAAGAATTAGCATTTTTAGCTTCAGCATCGGCAAAATCCGAAGCAATCTTCCATGCCCCCGCTATTGTTTTGTAATCCGGTTGATTTTTACTTTCCATTTTCGTCTTTTTGAGGGGATGTAACTATATAATTAAAAACTTTCCATACAAAACGCGCAAAAAATATATATAAAAATACTACAAAAAATAATGTTCTACTCTTAAAATTAGATTCTAACGGATAATTTATTAAAGCAAATAATCCCCAAAAAAATAAAACAATCCCTAAGACTATAGCCAATCTATAAAATGATTTTAGCCCTATGGATGAAGGATGCTTTATTTGTTGCCTTATTTCTTTAACGCCCCTGTAGGAACCAACAACCAATGTAAAAATTGAAACTGGCCCCATTAATACAAAAATCAGATTGATCAATGAAGCCACTCTAACCATAACAATCGAATCGATTGATCTAAGGTCAATCTCAAATAAATACAAAAAAGATGCGACCAAGCCAACAATAAACATTCTAGTCGAAGGCTGAAGGGAATAAAAATTTAACATATGATTGTGAATATATAGCCAGCGCAAAATACTATGCCGTCACTCAGGAAGCAAAAAACAATTATTACTTAATTATTCCTGCAAACACTGCTGGTATTCTGCTTGGAGCTGTTGTTCCACCTTGTTGTATTTTGATTTTTTTACATTATCAAACTCCAGGGCCACTTTCATTTTTGCTTCATTTATAGATTTCTGACATATCTTTGCAAAATAATCGTATGTCGATGAAACAGTTTGTCCGCTTACACCGCTAAGATCAATCCCTGTGGCGGTATTCCATTGAGCCGCCATATCAGAAACACATTTTTTATAGTTTTCTTCTTCGGAGTTCTGGAGCACAGATTTAATATCATTTAATTGCTTATCCACATCGGCGATCATTTCACTTTTATGCGCGTCGTATTCTGATTTGCATGCCTCTATTTTTAACTCTTCAGATCCGCTCTGTATTTCATGCGGTTGAGGGGCAACCTGCTGGATTACGGGCTGGATTTGTTTTAATTTCTCCTGTTCGACTTTAAGTTTTTCTAATTCGATTTTCGCCTTTTCCGTTTCCTGTTTCGCCTTTTCCGCCTCTGCTTTGGCTAATTCCACATCACTCTGTTGCGAAACCGTCTCGGTTTCTTGCAATACAGATGGCGGTTCACTGATAGTCTCGGCTGGTTTAGTTTTTTCAACGTTAATATTTTCTTTGTTAGCATCACCTTGTATCGCTTGAGCCTGAGGCTGGAATTGATCAACGCTTGAAGAAATTTTGCTGTTTTTCAAATTATGCCAAACCATTACGGTTCCAGCCGAGACTGTTGCTATCAAAGTTATTACGACCACTAAAAGCGGAATGTGAATAAATCCTTTCTGGTTCATATGTTTAATCAATTATTGCGACTATAACACAAAGCCCGTCGCTAGGCCGGAGCTTGCGCTCCCCATACCCTTTCGGGTATAGACCATACGCAATGGAGCCTGAACGACGGGTTCAGTATTGCGTATGGCTTTCTTGCCATGCCCACCGAAAACCGGTGGGTTTAGGCATCAAATTGTGCTTACAAGTCCTAATTTACATTAAATCCCAATAATTTCAACCTTAAAACGGTCCGCCGTTTATTAAACACCCTTTGTTGATTTTGAAGCCATTTTTGATAACATTGCTTAAATAAGCCCGATTTATAATTACAATTACGATTAAAATGAAAATCCGCGACTTTTTGTTATTAAAAGATCCCTTTATTATTGATTTTTTACAGCTTTTAGCCAAAGAAACCAAGCTTCAAAGCTCGGCTTTAGTTGAAATCGACTTGAACAAGATTAAATCCTTCCTACCGCAAAATACGTCCAATTATCTCTCATATTTTGATAAAAGCAAAATCGCTTTATTGAAAAAAATCATGATCAGTCAACCGTTTGAACAAGATGTTTTGTCGGAAATATTACCTCGCGAATTTCCAAAAAGAACCGTGAATGGCGTTTGTTTTGAAATTAGCGCTAAAGATTTTTTTGAATACCCAGCTAAAGCGTTATCTGAAAAACATGGCTTTTTTTACTTCGACTGCGACATAAATAAAATAGAAACAATATTGAGCGATGGAAAAAATATAAAAATACCGTTACCTAAAAATCAAAATAAAAAAAATAGAATCGTAGGATTATTTTTGTCCGCTACGAAAGGCCTTTACTTGAAAGACAACCCTAAAAAATGTTATCCGATTGATGCGAAATCAGATAGATACGCTTTAATTAAATACTTCGCCAATAACAAAGGCCTCCACGAAACCTCTGACTTATCAAGGTTCCTGTCGGGCAAGAACAAAACCGTTCTCAGATCGGAAATCGGCAACATTCGTCGAATGATTAAAAAACACCTTAGCATAACCGACAAAGACATAATTATGGGAAAAAAGAATAGCGGCTACGGGTTAAGCGAAAAATACCGAATAGAAATAGTTTCTTAGTACAACTCTGGTAGTTGTTAATAACTCAGGAAAAACGGCTTTAATAGCCGTTTTTTGATTATATGAACGTTGTATGTCAAACATACAACTTCTTTTGTTAATTTCAAACCAGAAACCAAACAATATGAACAATAATTTTTTAGTGAGCTCCGACCTTGCGCTTGTCGCCGCTCTATGTACATTAGGTCACAAATTAAATGCAATCGATAAAAACAACAAAAAGGTATTTTTTTCATTCGAAAGAACGACAGATCTTGAAACAGATGTTAGCAAATTCTGGAATCACGAATTAAACATCGATCCATTGAGATATTTCAATTGTCTCAAGGAAATCAAAACCAGGATATATAGTTTCTAACCGCTTATGACATTCTCCGATAAAGACATTAATACATTCCAAGCGCTTTATGCAAAACGCTTCGGGGTTGAGATCGACAAACAAGAAGCCATTAAAATGGGAAATCGGCTTTTGGATTTATTCCGTCCTGTCCTTAAACCATTACCCGGAAACAAATCGATCGAATTTAATCAAACAAAAATATGCCAAAAGAAGAAGAAACAACAAAAAATTTGATGCATTGCCCAAGATTCAACGACTGTTCGGTTAATATATGCATCCTTGATCCCGAAGTTAATTTAAGAAATAGACTGCCGGAAGAAAATCCATGTCCCTTCACGATAAAGAAAAGGTCGAAAGAGCAAAAAGGCATAAGACTCCTTGCCCCAGATAGTGTTCTCAAAGTTGTACCCGAATCAAACAAAGAAATGCTAAATAAGGGCAACTTAAAACGCTGGCACAAGTTGCGATAATTAAAATGGAACGAAATAAATACCAAAAGATAGTTGCAAGTGTATTAAGCTCCAGGCAAATTGCGTTTAATCCTGACCTGGCAAAAGCTTTAGGATCCGCAAACGCCGGCTTGTTTTTAAGTCAACTCCTGTTTTGGTGGGACAAGGGAAACAATAAAAATTGGATCTATAAAACCATCGATGAAGTTGAGAATGAGACAACGCTTTCGCGAGCCGAACAAGATACCGCAATAAAAATATGCAAGAAATTTAATCTCTTGAAGGTTGAGCGGAAAGGAATACCTGCCAAAAGGCACTTTCAACTTGATATTACAAAAATCGTCAACCTTTTAGAAACCACATTGTTGAAAAACGACAATCAAGTTTGCAGATATCGAACAAACTTGATTACAAAATCCACACAATCTAATTCAGAGACTACTACAGAAAATACTCAAAGAGATTCATTTTTTTATAAAAATGGTAATAAACGGAGGAAAAGACCTTATTATGATGGCCAAGAAATGAGATGGTCTCGAAATAAATGGTGGGTTATCCCTAAAGACGGCGGAACATGGAAAGAATTTGGGGGTAAAGAATCAGAAATTGAATGGAAGTTATAGCAATTCAACGATTATTTTGTCTTGTTTTTACGCTTCGTTTCACTTCCATCCACTTCACATATCTTCACTTTTGAAACCCAATTTCAGCTTAAAATAAGCCCAAATGCGGTTTCCAAGTGAAGTTCAAACGAAATGCACTAAAACTTGCCTTGTTCCGTTATTAAAGGCATTGTGTTTATTGAGCTGTATGAATACGCAAACCAATCAAAAAATCAAATACTTCCTGTACGCCCGCAAATCCTCCGAGAGTGAAGATCGGCAGGTTGCTTCGATTGAATCGCAGATAAACGAGCTGACCAAGGTGGCAAAAAAGGAAAATTTACGTATTACCGAGATTCTGCAGGAATCGCAGTCCGCGAAAGCGCCAGGACGGCCCGTTTTCAACTCAATGATTGAAAGAATCAAAAAAGGAGATGCGGCCGGCATTATCTGCTGGAAACTGGATCGGCTAACAAGAAACCCTATAGACAGCGGCACACTCCAATGGTTGCTGCAAGGCAGTATAATACAGGGCATACAAACCTACGAACGAAGCTACGACCCGGCCGACAACGTCCTAATGATGAATTTTGAAATGGGAATGGCCAATCAATTCATCCGGGATTTAAGCGTAAATACGACAAGAGGGCTCCGTTCCAAGGCCGAAAAAGGCTGGCTTCCGGGCGTTGCGCCACTGGGATACTTAAACAACAAATTCAAAATCAAGGGTGAAAAAGACATTATCCCCGATCCGGAAAGATTCCCGCTGGTCAGAAAACTGTGGGACAAATTCTTAACCGGAAATTACTCGGTTGCACAGGTTGGCGAATACGCGGAAAAAGAGCTGGGTCTAATCAGCAAGCGGAAGCCAAAATGCATTGTTAAGAGCAAATTTTATACAATGTTCACCAACCCGTTTTATTACGGCGAATTCAAATACAACGGAACAATTTACCAGGGGAAGCACAAACCGATGGTTACTGAAGAGGAATTCAACCGGGCGCAGGTGATTCTGGGAAACCGCAACAAAGCGCACGCACCGCACAAATTCGCGTTTACCGGGATGATCCGGTGCGGCGAATGCGGTTCAGCAATTACCGCCGAGGACAAAATCAAACGACAAAAGAATGGCAATGTCCACTTTTACACGTTTTACCGCTGCACCAAGCGCAAGCGATCGGATTGTTCACAAAAATACCTCCGCAAGGAAGAAATGGAAGCACAGATCATGGATATCCTGAAAAGAATCGAGATTCCGCCGGAATTCAGCCAATGGGCCATCGCCCAACTCAAGAAAGAAGCCGACAAGGAAGTCGGCAGCCGGAAATCGATCTTAACCGCACAGAGAAAAAACTATGACGATTGTCTCAATAAGTTGGATCGGTTGCTCGAAATGAGAATGAACGAGGAAATCACGCCCGAAGAATTTTCCGAAAAGAAAACATCGCTGAACCGGGAAAAAGCAAGATTACTGGCCTTGGTTAACGAAAGCGACAGCAATGCCGACGATTGGCTGGAAAAAGCCGAAAGGCTGTTTGACTTTGCGGCCTGCGCCCTGCAAAAATTCATAAACGGCAGCCTGGAAGATAAAAAAGAGATACTCGCCGCGCTTGGTTCGAACCTCACCCTAAAAGACCAGATTCTCTCGATCTCAATCCAAAAACCACTTGTCCTGGTGGAAAAGGCGGCAAAAGAGATAAATACGATTTATAAAGCGTTCGAACCTCTCAAAATCAGCCAATTTGAAGCTAATTTTGACAAAGTCTTCTCTAAAAATCCCCTTCTGGGTGAGCGAGGGGATTCGAACCCCCAACCTTCGCATCCACAGTGCGAAACTCTGACCAGTTGAGCTACGCCCACCATTGACAAAACGATATTACCCCATTTTGGCGAAAAAATCCAGTCTTGGGTATTTGAATTTTGTATTATTTGATAATTGATAATTTCCGCGATATTGTGCCCCTAGTAGGAATCGAACCTACATCTAGAACTTAGAAGGTTCCTATTCTATCCATTGAACTATAGGGGCAAGATCATTGATCATTGATCATTGATCATTGATCATTGATCATTGATCATTGATCATTGATCATTGATCATTGATCAATTATTAATTCAATCGGTAATCGTGCCGTAATGGATTATGTCCTAATTGGCCGGTTCGGTCAACCCTTCCGGCGGATTTTCCGAAGCAATGTCGGCATCAATCACGACTCCGGATTTTGCCGGGGCGGTGAAAATATCCGGATAAAGCGACTTGCCGGCTTTTTCGTGGTTCGCGGCCCGGCGCTTCACGACATCAAAAGCCCGGCGATATTCCGCTTCGGCGGCGGTATCAAAAAGAAAATTTTTATCAATCTGGGCGGAAGTTTGCGGTGCGGGCGCAATTTTTTCAATGTCCCAAAAAATCGCGACGGCAAGAAGCGAAAAAATAACGGCCAGCGCCAGAAATACCCGTTGCGGAGAACGGACGATCTTTCCCAAAAAAGCGACGGCAAGAAAAAAGAGATTACTTTTTTTGCGTTTTAGCATAGATTTTCAATAAAATTCTTCCCTGGACCATCCCCGCTTCTTCCGTATTTTCGGAAGCGGCCGGCGTTTCCGAAAAAATTGACGCATTTTCAATTTCAATCAGATAGGGACTGTTTTCAATTTTTTCAATCAGCCGCAAAGTCGCCGGCGCGCTACCGCTAATTTTCGCTTCCAGCCGCAAAGTCGCGGCGCCCGCCGGCGCCGCCGGCAGTGGCAAAAATTCAATCCGGGCGCCGGCAGTGGCCGCGGCATTTTCCAAAGTTCCGATCAAATCCAGCGGCATTGCGGTATCCGCGAAAACTGCGGCCAGCGCCAGAAAATTCTCTTTCTCTTCTTTGGCAAACCGCGCAAAATCGGCGGCATTGTCCACCCGCAAATCATCAACCGCCGCCGCCGCTCGAAATTCAGCGGTGGTTTGCGCGATTTTGCGGATGCCGCCGACCAATGGAAAAAACAACCCCGCCGCCAAAGCGATCGCAACCGCCGCAAATCCCGCCACGATAAAAAATATTTTCCGGTTAATTTTTAACATATTCAAAGCTCGCGCTAAACTCTATGTCGCTGGCCGACAGCCAATTGGATGCCGGAAAAACAACTTTGGCAAAATCGGACCGGCCCTCCAGATTTTTTTTGAACAGCGCCAAAATATCGCGATTGGGAGAAGTTCCCTCAATGTTGATCCGGTTTTGCGAAAATTGAAAACCGGACAAGGAAATCCCCGCGGGCAAACATTCGGCAACGCGCAAAAACACTTCGGTGATTTTTGTTTGCCGGCGGTCAAAACCGGTGATCTCGGCGGCCAAGGCATTGCCCAGCGCGATTTGCGATTCCACCGCGGAGACATCTCTCATGCCGGCAATCGCTTTTTTTTCTTCCATAATAATTTCCGCGGTTTTTAATTCGTATTGGTAAAAAATGCGGACCACAAACAGCGCGGCGGCAAAAAACAACAGCGCGGCGGTGGCGGCCATCACAACGATCGCGGCAACTTTTGCCGCTTCCTCTTCGGCAATTTGTTTTTGCCGCAACGGCGGCAGAAGATTGATCATTTTTGTTTTTTTTGAAAACGCAGTTTCGGCGGCCGCGCGCCAGCGCGCGCCGATTCAATCACCAGCGCCCTTGCCGCCAACCCGGCGGCCACCGCGCAACCATGCACGTTCTTTTCCGGAGAATCAATGCTTTTGAACCGATGCGGTTCAATCCCGATCGGCAACACCATCCTTTCCACGGGAATTCCCAATTTCAAAGACAAAAAATCGTCAAGGCCTTTCAGATCGGAACCGTCACCGCAGATAATCACTTTTCGGAAAGACAGCTTATCGGCGCGGAAAGATTTTTCGTGCTCCTGATAATAGCGGACATATTTTTTGATTTGCTGGGCGAAATCAACCAATCCGGGCAATAAAGATTCAAAAAGTTTTTCCCGTTTGCCGTTATCATCTCCCTTCGGCGGCGCATCAAAACCGGCGGCGGCAATCCCGTAATCGGTTTTTAATTTTCTGGCGCCGTCATCGTCAACTTCGGCGGCGGCGCGGATTTTTTCAATGAAGTAGGTGTTGGAAATCGGCACCGAAAACACCGCGCGAGTTGAATCGCGGCCGCAAAAGATCACGCTCGATTGGGTATCGCCGATCTTGATGATAATCGCCGGCCAGGCGAAATTCGCGTTCTGCCGCGCCGATCTTGCCGCCGCCTGCGATTCCAATTCCATCGCCACAGGCCGCAATTTCGCGGCATCGCAAACGCGGACGCGAGAATCAACAATTTCTCTGGGCAGGGCCGCCACCGCGACCTCGCAACGATTTTCAATCAGCGATGAAGGCACCACCTCAAAATCAAGATAAACTTTATCCAGCGGCAGGGGAATGTAGTTCTCCGCCTCAAAAACCACCGCGGCGCGCATTTCATTGTCGTCAAGGCGCGGCATTTTGATTATCTGCCAAAACGCCTTGTCTTCCGGCAAAGACACCACCGCGGCGCGCCCGGCGCCGGCGCCGGATTTTTCGGCCAATTCCGCAATCGCCGCGGCCATTTTTTTTTCGTCCCGGATCTCCCCGTTTTGGACTGCGCCTTCCGGCAGGCGCAAGAATCCGGCCGCGACAACGACCAATCCGCCGTTGCGATGCGCCAAACGCATCATTCTGGCATAGGTATCGGCAATCTCCAGTCCGTAAATTTCTTTTGATAAACTCAAAAAATCCAACATAATAATCCGATATAAAAAGGTTCGGCCGGCATTTTATCAACAGGACAGAATAGCGGGTCTAATATGGCATTCCCGCAGAAAAATCGGGCCGAAGGGCCGGTCCCGTTTCTTTCGCCTTTGTTTCATTCTATTCCATTTCTTCCCAACTGACAATTTTATAGTCCGATCCCATACTCATTACAAATGGCGGCGGGTTATAAACCTGCCCCTGATCCGAATAGGTATATCTTTGCGCGTATCCGGAAACCATTTGCCCGCCGCTTGTCCATTGCGTCCCCACCCGCCCGTTACTGATGACGGAACCGCGGATCGTCAAAGAATCCCTGAAATTATCCTCGTAATGGTTTCGGCCAAACCGCCCCTTTTGCGCTACAATGACCGCATCCAAAATCATATCATCGGGAGATTGAGGGCCGATCAAAACATTCTTCTGGCCGATCAGCGCCAACCCGTTGGCACCGCTATAATCGGCATATTGGATATTGCCGGGAAGAACAACGCTGGTTTCCACGCCCGTTGAGATCAAATTTGCCGATGCCACCGTAATTTTGCCGCGCACCGTGCCTTCAATCCAAAGGTTATCCTCAAAATAAAGCACCGCGCAATCGGAAGGAATGGTATAGGGATTGTTGGCATCCGCCTGCTCATTATTGATGATAAACCAGTTTTTTGTATCCCCTTCCTCTTCGCTGTATCCGCTCACTTGCTGTAGCGCCATTATGAAATAAACTTCAAACTTGCCGTCTTCCCGCAATTTCACATGGTATCCTTTGCTCCCAGCCTTCCGATCGGCGGCAACCGGAAAATAGATGCCGCCGCCGTTTGCCGCCCGTTCCTTGATTTGTCCCAAATCCACCGTAATACCGTTAAAATCAAACGGCGGCACCGGAAATTTAAACAAATCCGGAGACGGATTGGCGGTGGTGGAAAAAATGCCCGGGCAGACGCATTCATCCTTAACCGGATAGCCGTCCACCAATTTGGTCCCCGTGACATTCACCGTGCAAGCCGAGGGACAATCCAGAGCGCAATCATAACCATTCTTATAATAGGGGTACCAAAAATATCTCCACTGGCAACAGCCGAACGATCCCGTGCAAACCCATTTTCCCTCGTCATCAATGATCGCCGCGCTGGTCATCAATGATCGGTTGCCGCCGTCCATACGAATACCGCCGTTTGAATGATAGGGACCGTTGATCTGATGGTCGTCGCCAATCCAGACGTTGGCATTCAAAACATAGGAATATTTGGCCACCGATTCCCGGCCGTAAACGGCCCTTACCGTTCTTTTGACCGCCGGATAATCCTTGGCCCATCCCGATGAAACGATTCTCCGCAAATTGACCTGGCCGCAAACGGAAGAAGATTCCGCGGCAACCGAAAAGGCGCCCAGCAAGCGGCCGGCGGCGTCATAATAATCTCTTTGGCCGGAGCAATTTTCTTCCACTCCATTATTCACGCACCACCGGTAATATTCAATTCCGGCTTCGGCGATTTGCAGTGATTGATTCCACGCAACCTTTTGCGACGATTGCTTCAGTTGCAGGGAAATATACCCCAGCAGTCCGGCCAGCATCAAAATGAAAATGGAGCCAAAAATCAGGACATAGGCAATGATCGCGCCGCGCGACGCGCGCGGAAAAACAGCCGGGGGTATGAGAGCGGTTTTTGTTGTTTTGATTGTTTTGATTGTTTTCATTCTTTGATATTTCTGATGCTGGTACACTGTTTCAAATAATAGTCATTGGGCGCGCGGTAAGGAGTCACGTTCACCGTAACGTCCAGACACACCATTTTGGTGTCGCGCAAAATGGACGGATTATCGGTTATTTTATCGCCATTCTGATCGTAATAAGCGAAAATCGGCGGATCGCTACGGATATATTTGGTAATGATCTGCATTTCTTCCTGGCCAGCGGGATACGCCGCCGGAACCCCCGAGGGTTCAATAACGCCGCGGCGCAACTCATTGCCGGCTCCGGGAATTTCTTCAACGAAAGACATCTCAAATCTCGCTTTGATTGAATGGTCCGGATCAACCCATTGGCATTTCGGCTGGACGCTGTTGGTGCCGTCCAATGTAAAATGCAAGGCGCCGTCCGCGGCGGCGGCAGTAACATCATAGGTTTCGGCCCCCTGCCAGGCGGCGGCGCATTGCAGGCAATTACCCTGGCATAAATTGCCAATCTTAACGCCGTCAATAAAAAATTCCGCGTAGCGCGAGGATGTCCCGTAATAACCCTCGGTATAAACTTTCACTTGGGCGGATTTGAGATTTCCGGACAAAAACCCGCCAATATCGGCACTGCAAGATCCCCCCTGGGAAAAAGATTGGCATTCTTTCGTTATTTGCCCGGAATTAACCGTTCCCAAAAAATAACGGACGCGTTCGGTCGTGTCGTCGCCATCAATATCCGCGTAAAAAATAAGTTCTTTGTCGGCGGCTTTTTCAATCGGATAAGCGCCGTTGTCGCCGTAGCGGGCCTGGCGGATTTCTCTGATCATAATGTCAGCGCCGCGCCGCGCCTCATCGGCGGCAACCGTTTGCTCAAAGGCAAAATCGTGGATTTTGTAGACTATCGCCACCAAGCCGCCCGCGGCGGCAATCAACAAAGAAAAGACCGCGACCGCCGTCAAGGCCTCAATAATGGTAAATCCTCGGCCGGAACGATGTCCGAAAATATTCCAGCGGCCGGACAGCGAATTTTTTTCCGTTTTACTCATTTTGAATGATGCTTATCGCTTCGCTGGTATCGCCGGCAATCGTTTTTGATTGGATAAATTCCTGATACCCTAATGCCGACACCGAAATTTCACACTCGCCGTCCTGCAAAAAAGTGAAGTAGGTTTTCCCGCCGCTGTCCGTAATCTGGGTTTTTTCATAGCCCAAAGTCTCGTTTCTGACCTTGACCGCCGCGGAAAAAACCGGCGCCAATGTCACGGCATCAAACACATTGACCAAAAGGCCGTTGGGAGCCTGCAAATACAACTTGACCGCCGCGGCACCCCCCGAAGGCGCTTGGACCGGCATTATCGGCGGATCGGAACCGATCAAGGCAAGCCCCTGTCCCGGAACAACGGAAAAATAATAACTATCTCCGTCAATGCCGGAAATATCCGCGCGGCCCGCGCCTCCCAGATTATGCTCCCGGGAATATTTATATACTTTTTCTCCGTTTTCGTCCTCGCCGATGATTTTACTGCCTTGCAGATGGATCACGGCGTCGGGAACCGGCATTCCCGCGGAATTACTCCAAAATGCTTGCCAATTCAAAATTTCGGGAGTCGCTTCCGGATCCGTTGTTGACAGCTGTGCCCTAATCCTGATCGCCGGATAAATGCCTTTGTCCAGCCCCATCAAATTGATCGGCGACACCGCCAATCCCGCGGAATTCTGTCCCAAATCGGCATCGGGAATCAATACCCAGTCCACACCGTCATAATATAAAAGCTGGTATCGGATTTCGGTGCCCGGCGGCCGTTGGTCGGAAAATTGAATTTCATTCCATGCCGCCAAATCACCGGGAGCGATCGACTGCGAAACGGCGTATCCGCTTGAATAAGGCGGACCAACCAATGCGACATTGCCCGCCGCTACCGCAACATTGCTCGTTTCCGCCAGCAAAGATTCATCGTCAAAATTATCGGAAAAATTACCCTGTCCGACCGGCGCAATCGCCTCAACGGAAATTGAAGCGACTCTGTCAATTGAAAGACTCACCGGCGTTTCGCTGTCCTGCAATACCGTCGGATGAGGGCTTTCCGGAACGGCAACCTCATCGGAACCGTAGGTCCGCGCGGCGCTGTAATCGTTTTTTGAAACTTCAACCCGGTAGCTTTGGGGAGAAAGGGGGAAAGAATGACGGCCGGTTTCCGGTGTCGCGGAAGCGGCTTGAATGCCGGTGGACAAATCAACGATCCTGATTTCGGGAGACGGCACCAGACTCCCGCCATCGTCAAAAACCGTGACCGTCAACACTCCTCCCGGCTGACTTTGGCACGATTGAGCCTCCTGAACCTTGCTATCCGGCGCCACTTTGGTTGAGAAAAAGGTTTTTCCGGGGGCGGCCCCTTCCCAGGAAACTTCAACGTCGGCTTGCTTGTAATCCAAATCGCAGGAATCGGCAACTCCCACTCCGTCCGTTTCGTCGGCAATGAAACGAACCTCCGTCAAAATTGTGAATGTGACGCCGTTGATTTCTTCGGTCGCGACTTGGTCCAATTTGCCCGCGGCCCGCGGCAATTGCGCGTCCTTGGTGCCGATCTCGCCATATGGCAAATTGCGGATCTTTTCAATCTGGCTGTTGCCGATGGCAATCGCCGCCACCCGGCAAGATGACAACGATGATGCCATCATCGCCAGTCGGTAGGCGCCGAAAACACTCGTAAAAATAATCAAAAACAACGCCGTGCCCACCATAGCCTCAATTAAAGTGAACCCTTTGTTTTTGACTGATCCCATTTTGCGCAATTTAAATGGCGTCCATCATTGAATACATCGGCTGAACCATTGACACCGCAAAAAATCCGACTGCCGCGCCGATGATGATCATCAGCATCGGTTCCACCACCGCGGCAAAATTTTTCGTTTGTTCATCCACCTCGTTCTCATAGAATTCCGCCAGTTTAATCAAGATATTACTGGTTTCGCCGGTCTCTTCCCCCACAGCGATCATTTGAATCATTGTCGGCGGATAAAGATTGTCAAAATTCTTGATCGCTTCGGAAAATTTTTCCCCTTTTTTGACGCGCGCCTCCACTGCCAGGAGCGCGCGAGCATAGTTGCCGTTGCTCACCGTGTCGGCGGTAATCACCAGCGCCCGCGGCAGGGAAACGCCGGCCCCCACCAACGCGCTCAAATTGCGCAGGGTGTAGGCCGAATTGACATTACGCACGATCGGCGCGATTGCCGGAAATTTCAATGATACGTCGTCAACCACCTTTTTCCCGCCCGTAGTTTTAAGCAGGCGGGAGAAAATTCCGACTAGCGCCGCGGCGGCAATAATGATCACCCACCAATAAGACTCGGCAAATCTCCCCAAGCCGATGATAAATCTGGTGGTCGCCGGAAGCTGGACTTTGAGGTCTTCAAAAGTCGCGGCCAACTGCGGCACCACCGTCGCCAGCATCAATATCCCAATGCCGACCATCGCCGTCATGATTACCGCCGGATAGACCATCGCACCCTTGATCTTTGATTTCAACGCATAATCTTTTTCCATCTGCTGGGCGCAAATTTCCAAAACATTGCCCAGCGTACCGGTTTCTTCGCCGACCTTGGTCATACTGCAAAAAAAATCGGAAAAGACTTCGGGATATCCGCTCAGCGCCACGGAAAAAGAATTTCCTTTGGTTAGATCGTCCTTAAGTTGAAACAATATTTTGGAAAAAGATTTGTTGTCGCTTTGATCAGCCAGAATCCCCACCGCCCGCGGCAGGGAAACACCAGCGGAAACCATCACCTGAAGATTTTTGCAAAAAAATATTTTTTCCTTCAAGCCGACGCGCCGGAAAAGCGAAAAACGCCACTTTCGGGAAGCGCCTTCGACGTCGGCCTTGACAAGAACATACCCTTCCTGTCGCAACATTCGCGCCAGCTGGTATTCGCTCTCGGCGTCGCGAACGCCTTTGGTTTCTTTTCCGTCAATTGATTTTGCGCGAAAATTAAATTGAGGCATCGTGCTTTTAGGACGCCCTGAAAGCGTCCTTAATACTCGCCAGCAGCGATCTTTTCCATCCATCCGGCAATCGTTTTCACCAATTCTTCAAGCGAATTTTTTTTGATTTGCCCTGATGACACATCGGATGCCAAGCGGACGGCAAAATCCGGAGCACGATTTTCCGGCGCCGGAACGGCAGAAAAACTCACATTTGCCTGACCGATATTTTTAAAATTGAAATTGACGGCCGGAGAAAAATCTTGGGACGAAACCGCCGCGAAAAAAAGCAATGCCGCCAACGCGCCGGACGCGATCGCGCCGAAACGAAAAGGTTGTCCGCCGGCCGTTGTTGACGGCCGAGGCGGCGGCATAATCTGCCCGGCGCCAAATCCCGCCAAACGCCGCTTGGGCGGCGTAAACGAAACATCTTCCGCGGCGCAAAAACCGGCACGGTAAAACGGCAACAAGGGGGCCGGCGGTTTATGCGAAAAAATCACTTCTGCCAATTCCGGCGGCGGGGCGGCCTTGCCGGTCGCCGCTTTTTTCTTTTCGGCGGCGGCACGCCAATCGCCGACCTGCTGTTGATAATCGTCAAGCCACGCGCGCGTGGTCATCCATTTTTTGCCCAGTTTAATGGATTTAAGTTTCCCCTGGCGGGAACGCAAACGCAAATAATGCTCCGAATAAGAGCATAATTTGGCGGCGGCGGAAAGCGAAATGTATCCCAAATTCCGATCCTGCTCCGAGTTTTGTTTTCTCTTTTCCTCCATAGATCAATTATAGGCCGTTTTTTGAAAATAAACTACCCCGCGGCAAAAACTCAAGCTATTCGGAAATGACGCGCAAAACTTCTTCAATGGAGGTGAACCCCTGGGCGGCTTTAACAAATCCGTCTTCAAACATCGTTACCATCCCCTCTTTCACCGCCGCTTCATGGATCGCATCCGCCGTCGCGTTTTTGACGATTAATTCCCTTACCGCCGACGTCACCGGCAATGCTTCGTGGATGCCGATCCTTTCCTTGTAGCCGTCGGCGGATTCCTTGCCGGGGCGCGGCCGCCAAAAGGAGATCGTTTTCCAGGTCGCCGCCGCGGGAACTGCTTTTTGCTCTTTCAAAATTTTCAAAATTCTGGCCGTGTCGCAATAATTTTTCAAATGTTCCAGATCGGCGTCTTTTAGCCGGTACTCTTCTTTCCCCGCGGCCAAACACCGGATGAGCCGCTGGGCGATAATGACATTGAGCGTGGACGCAATCAAGAACGGTTCGGCCTTCATATCAATCAAACGGGGAATCGCGCCCGCCGCAGTATTGGTATGCAAAGTGGAAAGCACCAAGTGGCCGGTAAGCGCGGCGTTGATCGCCAGCGCAGCCGTTTCATTATCGCGAATCTCCCCCACCATAATGATGTTGGGATCCTGCCGCAAAAGAGTGCGCAAACCTGAGGCGAAAGTGAGACCGATTTTGGCATTGACCTGAGTTTGGTTGACCCGCGGCATCTGGTATTCAATCGGATCTTCAACGGTGGAAATGTTAACGCCCGGTTCATTTAAAATATCAATCATTGAATAAAGCGTAGTGGTTTTGCCTGAACCGGTGGGACCGGTCATTAAAATCATTCCCATCGTTTTGTGCAGGGCGTTTTTTATTTTCTCCAGCCCCTCGCCGTAAAAACCAAGTTTTTCCAAGGGATAGGCCTTGGCGCTCTCCGAAAGCAATCTCATCACAATTTTTTCTCCGTAAAAAACCGGCAAACTGGAAACGCGCAAAGAATATTTCCATTGATCGCTTTCAACTTTGAAGCGGCCGTCCTGTGGCAGGCGGCATTCGTCCAATTTTAAATTTGAAAGCACCTTGATGCGCGCCACGATCCCCGCGGCCGCAGATTTGGGCAGGATCATTGCGTCGCGCAGAACGCCGTCCACGCGATACCGCACCACCACTTCCTTTTCGGTGGGTTCAATATGGATGTCCGAAGCCCGCTCCAAAATCGCGTGCTTAATCAAGGTATCCACAATTTTGATCACCGGCACGTCTTGGGCGGCTTTTTTCAACTCTCCGCTGTTATTCCTTTCCGCCGGCGCCGGCACCTCCGACACCCGCATCGCCCCGCCGGAATCTTCCGGCAAAACCCCCAAATCGCCCACCTCGGCCATCAATGTTTTTTGGTAACGCAAGATCGCGCTCTTGATCCCTTGCGGATCCGTGAGCCGCGGTAATATTGAAAGCCCGGTGGTTTTTTTAATTGATTCAATAATTCCCAAATCTTCGGGATCAAGCATCGCTACTTCCAAAAAATCGCCGGTCCGGCGGAAAGCAACAATATTGTTGGCGCGGGCGATCGGTTCGGGAATCAGCTCCAAAACTTCGGCGCGGATATTCTCTTTTTCCAGATTGACGAACGGAATGCCCAGAACATAGGCTTTCAGCTTCGACAATTGTTCGGCATCAATGAATTTCCGCGCGATCAGGACATCTTCAACGCGCATCCCCTTTCCCCGTGCCTGCGTAGCGCAAACTTCAAATTGGCCGTCCGTGATTATGCCGGCATCAATCAAAAAAGTTTTCAGCTGTTGTGGTTCAACTTTCATTTTATGGATTAATCATCTTGTCCGGCAGCCTTGCCATGGGAAACCCCCAGCGTTTGGTCAATGACCCTTAAAATATCTTGCAGGCTTTGATCGCTTTTCACTAAATATGTCGTGATGCCCATATCCATCATTTTGCTCACATCATCCATTTGCGAAAGATTGGTCAAAACTATCACCGGAACGGATTTTGTTTTTTCATCGTTTTTAAGGTCGCGCAAAACGTCAAACCCGCTTTTCTTGGGTAAAACGATATCCAGTAAGATCAAATCCGGCAAGGAATTTTTAGCCATATTGATCCCCAGTTCGCCGTCAAGCGCGGAAACCACATTGTAGCCTTTGGCACCCAAAAACTCGCTCACCGTTTTTTGCATCACTGCTTCATCTTCAATGAAAAGTATGTTCTTCATAATAAATTCAAAATGTAAAAATCAAAAATCAAAATTATTAAATCAAAATTTTCGCATTGGAGCGTATCCTATCCTGCCGATGTTCATCCTTGCCGGAGCTTCAACAAGATCAATCTTTGACAAAATGAAATTTTGATAATTTTTAATTTTAAATTTTCATTTTACATTTTGATTTTTTAATTTTGCATTTTTGTTATTGTTTGCCGCCGGCAATTTGAACCAAAAAACCGTCCCTTGCCCCTGCCGGCTGGAAAAACCGATCTTCCCGCCGGAGCCGTCAACGATGTTTTTGGCGATATAAAGCCCCAGCCCCGAACCGCCGGTTTGATAACGGCGCACGTTGTCGGCGCGGAAAAATTTCTGAAAAATATATTTCTGGTCTTCTTTGGGAATGCCGATGCCGTTGTCGGAAACTTCGCAAAAAACGAAATTTCCCTTGCCGTAAATTTTTACCACCACCCGCCCCGGATTTTTTCCCCGCGCAATCTCTTCCCCGGCAAAACCGATATAACGGATGGCGTTATAGATCAAATTTTCCAACACCTGCAAAATTTGGAACGGATCGCCGTTCACCGGCGGCGTGCCGGGCAAAAATTCGGCCTCAATTTTAACGTTTGACGATTTGGATATCGGTTCAAATTCCTTGATCAGGTCTCCGGCCATGTTTTGCAGGGAAAAATTTTCCTTTTTTAACACTATTTTGGCCGACTCAATCCGCGACACAGTTAAAAGTTCGCTCACCAATTTTTGCATCCTTTCAAGATTTTCCTTCAAAATTTTAAAATATTCGGTTTGTTTGCTTTCGGGCCTTCCCAAAACTCCGGAGGTCAAAATCTCCACAATCCACTTTAGATTCGTAAGCGGCGAACGGATTTGATGGGAAACGATGTTGACAAATTCGGTTTTCAGGCGATTGGCTTCGGCCAACTGCTCAAAGCTGCGCACGATAACAAACGAAATCACAAAAATCATCATTGAAAGAACAATCACCACCAGCATCACCCTGTCCGGGTCGTTGTTATAGCGGATGCCGATGAGGTAGGCGGTCAACATCGCCACAATATTGATATTGCCCATCACCAAAAAAAGAAATTGGGGGCATTGCCGCAAAGGCAGATTGTATTTTCGGCATTGAGCGACAACGTTCAACTGTTCAAAAAAAATTTTCAGAGCTTGTTTCATTGATAAAAATAATCAAATGGCTTCCGCCTTCAATTATAACCCGCGATTGACGGCAAGGCAATTGCGCGATAGGATGATGGTGAAAGAATAAATATCGCCCAAAGAATGAAACGGGCCAGCCCGCTCTAGCTTCAGCAAAGACCTGTCTTAGTTTCAGCTGAAACTTCGGCGAAATAAGTCGCCTTCGCGAACCTTATGGCGGGTTTTGTCACGCCGAAGGTTCGCTACTGCGAACCGAAAGCGGGGCGTAGTGCAACGGCAGCACGAGTCCTTTGGGAGGATTTAATCCCGGTTCAAATCCGGGCGCCCCGACAGGAATAATAAATGAACAACAAAAACAGCGCCGCTTTGATCAAAGCGGCGCTGTTTTTTAATTTATGAGCGGGCAACGGGATTTGCACCCGTGCCGAAACCTTGGAAGGGTTTCGTGCTGCTGCTACACTATGCCCGCGATTCCCGCCGTAGCGGGATTAGTCAAGCGAACGATAATTAATAATTTTAATCAATGATCATCGGGCGTATTCGGTCACCCGGGTTTCGCGAATCACGTTCACTTTTATTTCTCCGGGATAACGCAATTCTTCTTCAATCCGCCCGGCGATTTCTTTGGCCATCTTTTGCGCCTGCCAATCGTCAATTTCCTTTGGCCGGACAAAAACCCGTATTTCACGCCCCGCTTGCAATGCCCAAGCCTTTTCCACTCCCTCAAACGATTTGGCGATACTTTCCAACTCCCCCAGCCGCTTCAAATAATTTTCCACCGTGTCTTTGCGGGCGCCGGGCCGAGCGCCGGAAATCTGATCCGCCGCTTGCACAATCATTCCTTCCACGCCCTCATAAGGAAAGTCTTCATGATGCGATCTGACCGCCGCCACCACTTCCGGCTCAATATTGAACTTTTCCAGAATCTTGACGCCGATTTCCACATGCGTGCCCTCGATCTGCTGATCAACGGATTTGCCGATATCGTGGAACAATCCCGCTTTGCGCGCCACTTTGACATTCGCGCCCACCTCGGCGGCAATCGCCGCGGCCAAATGGCTCACCTCAACCGAATGCAGGAGCGCGTTCTGCCCGTAACTGGTGCGGTATTTCAACCTTCCCAAAAGCTGTACCAAACGGGGATTCAGCCCCACCACATTTGTGTCATAGCACGCTTGCTCGCCGGCTTCCCGGATTTTGGCGGCAATCTCTTCTTCAGCAACCTTTACCGTCTCTTCAATGCGCGCCGGCTGAATGCGCGAATCCTGAATCAGTTTTTCCAGCGCGATCTTGGCAATCTGCCGCCGCGTGGGGTCAAACCCGGAAATCACCACCGTCTCGGGCGTTTCATCCACGATAATTTCCACCCCCGTGAGCCGTTCCAGCGCGCGAATATTGCGGCCCTCCTTGCCGATAATCCTGCCTTTAATATCATCGCTGGGCAAGCTCACCACCGAAGTAGTAATTTCCTGCGCCTGCGAAAGCGCAAACTTTTGAATCGCCTGCGTCAAAATCTCCCGGGCTCGCTGTCTGAATCCGTCAATGCCTTCATTTTCCAAGCGGCGCGTTTTTTCCAATAAATCCTTGGCATGCTCTTTTTCCAAAACTTCCATCAATTCCCGCCGCGCTTCGTCTTTGGTTAATCCCGCGACACGCTCCAGCCCTTCCATCGTCCGGCGATGCAATTCTTCCAAATTTTCTTTCAGGGATTTCAGTTTTTGCACTTTTTCGCGCAATTCGCTTTCTTCGGTTTCAAACGTGGCAATTCTTTGCTCCAAATTGCTTTCCCGTTTCAAGATCAGCGTCTCGGTTTTGGCAATCTCTTTTTGCCGCCGCGCAATCTCCTGGCGCGAATCATCCAGCATTTTCTGCGCTTTCGCCTGCGCCTCATCCTGCACTTTTTGCGCCTCCGCTTTCGCTTTCGCCAGTTTGCCGGCAATATTCTTTTCAATCGTACCGGCGCGTTTTTTGGCAATCGCCTGCCGGGCAAAATAGCCCGCGGCCGCACCGCCGCTAAGCGCCAATGCCAACAGAAAAATAGTAATCAAATCCATATTCGGTATTAACTCCGGCAAGCCGCCGCGGATCTTTTTGCCAACTTCTTCCAATCAAAAATCGGCCGGCGCTCAAATCATGCCGCGCGCTAACCCGCGGAGTTATTTAAAAACTGCAAGCTAAATCGGTATTTCTTCCCATTTGGGCAATGATCTTGCTTTGTAATCAACTATTTTGCAATTCATTTTCCCAACATTATCGGTTACATAAATCTCAACCTTGTTTGTTTTCCCCGCAACAAAAGACGAAATTGCATCATTTGAATTCTCAATTCTTTGACTTGCCAAACCACCGTTGATCGTAAATCGCCAGTCATAGTTCAGCCCTAAACCAACCCCGGCCGCCGAAGGCGAGGAAGCATCTTTGACCCAAAAGGTTCCATCCTTTACAACCCTTTTTTCAAAATTCGTCTTATCCAAGCCACTGGTACAATTCTCAAAAACAGAATCATTGATACCTATCGGAACGCCGTCTTCATCATAAATATTCGGATCAGATAACGAACATTGAAAATCCGCCGTTACATTTTGCCTGATAATTATCTTATGTTCCACTGAGCTACTATTCCCCGCCATACAATCAGGGTTAGCCTCGGAATAGGGTTCATCGCTCACCGTGAGTTTTAGGGTATACGGCACTTCGCTCGCCGGCACATTTGGCTGAAATGTGTGATCCGCCTTGCCGCCACTGGCATAAACATAAGCAGTACCCACCAATTCCCATTTCGTGCAATTAACCACAGGGCTGGAAAGATTATTGATCTTATAGATGCAACTTACACAATCGCCATTTGGCGTCCATGCCTTCCATATTGAGTCATCAAAAGCATCGCAATCGCCATCGGGACAAGAACTCTTATCGCATCCCATTTTGGCAATCGGACCGAATTTGGCACTGGTATGCACTTTATACGGTCCGCCGCCCGCGCCGGAATCAACGCTGTTGAAACTCAACCAGCCCAAAACCATATCCGACCACGCCCAGCCATGAAGATCGCCATTAGCCGGATCCACGAAAACTCCGTAAGGGCTGCCGCCACTTGTCGTGCCGCGCAAACTCACGCACCCGTCCCATCCGCCGCCATTGGCCAAAACTTTCGCCCAGCCGCTGATCTCATGCTGGCCGGAAGCATTGGGTATTCCGCTCACCTTGGCCTGGCAGGTATCGCCGGAACAACCGCCGCACCCCGCCACATCCGCGACATTGAACGAAATCCAGCCGATATATTCCGACCAGGCATAGCCCGACATTTTGCCATCGCTGGCGATATTAACCCCGTAATCCGTCTCACCGCCGTCGCCGGCAATACCGTCAACCGCTTTGTTATTGAAACTCACCCAGCCGATGTTCTCCGACCGGGCAAACCCGCCGACGTTGTGGCCCGTGCCGGCAAACGCCAAAACGGCAAACGAGCCGGCGGCCAGTGCCACGGTGGCAAAAACGAGAAGATTGCGATTTATTTTTTTCAAGGTAGTGGGACCGCGCCTTGGCCGCGTTGCCAAAACGGTTTCCGGCGGCGGAAAATTACCGATTTAACCTTAAAAACTTTCTCACAACCTTATCATAACACATTATTTTTGCCGCGCAATAGCAAAAAGCCCCGCTCTTGCGAGGCCCCTTTACGCTTTTTACTTTGCGCTTTATGCTCTCAGCCCTTGGCCTTAATCACTTCATCAATGATGCCGTATTCCTTGGCACTCTCGGCGGTCAGATAAAAGTCGCGATCGGTGTCGGCGGTAATCTTCTCAATTTTTTGGCCGGTGTGTTTGGCAATAATGTTATTGAGAGACTCTTTGATGCGGATGATCTGCCGGGCGTTGATCTCAATATCCGTCGCCACCCCCTGCGCTCCCCCCGCCACCTGATGAAGCATAATTTCGGAATTGGGCAGGGCAAACCGCTTGCCTTTTGCTCCCGACGCCAGCAGTACCGCCCCCATGGACGCGGCCATGCCCACGCAAACCGTTGACACCGGGCATTTGATATACTGCATTGTGTCGTAGATCGCCAATCCCGCAGTTACCGATCCGCCCGGACTGTTGATATAAAGCTGAATGTCTTTTTTGTCGTCTTTTGACGCCAAAAATAAAAACTGGGCAATGATGGAATTGGCGATAACGTCGTTGACCGGCCCGCCCAAAAACACGATCCGCTCCTTGAGCAGGCGCGAGTAAATGTCGTAGGCCCGTTCGCCATATTGGGTTTTTTCAATTACGGTGGGAATTAAATTCATTTGAATATAATTTTCAATTTTCAATGACCAGTTTTCAATAAATGTTTCAATTCTCAATGATACAAACAAATGCATTGCGTTCGTTTGGCAATTGGCAATTGAAAATTCAATAAAAACTGAAAAATGTTAATTGAAAATTATTTTTTGGAGTTTGCTTCAAGAAATTCAAAGACTTTCTCGGTTTGCAATTCTTGGCGCCAATATGCCTTTTCCCGCTCTTCGTTTGCGGCGTCGTCGGCGTCTTCGCCGTTCTCGCCGCGCGATTTGGCAATGGCCGCGGCAATCTCTTCTTCGCCGACATCGATTTTCTCCGCCTTGGCGATTTCCTGCAAAATTAGAAATCTCTTGATTCTTGTTTCGCTGTCTTTGGCAATATCCTCTTGGACTTGGGCTTCGGTCTTGCCGATTTTTTTCAAGTATCCGGCAAAATCCATTCCGGTCATTTTGGGCACCCGCTCTTTAAAATCTTCCATCGCTTTTTGCGCTTCTCCCGCGACCAAAATTTCGGGAATCTCCATTTTGGAATCTTCGGCCAGTTTTTCCAGCAAATCTTCGCGCCAATGCCGGCGGGCGTGCCGCTCCTTTTCCATTTTCAAGCGCTTGATGTCCTCTTCGGAAACTTCCGGCGCCTTAAATTCAAGCTCCGCGGCAATCTTTTTATAGTCGGGCAATTTTGCCTGCGGATAAACCGCCGCAATCGCTTTATATTCAAAAGGATTGCCCGGCGCCAGCTTCAAAATGCTGACCTGCGGATATCCCAGCGGCTCAATATTATTTTCCGACGCCGCTTTGGGAAATGAATCGTCAATGGCAAGCATCGCCGCGCGATCCATAATCTTCTGCTCCCCGATCTTGGCCTTCACCATTTCTTTGGGTGCCGCGCCCTTGCGGAACCCGGGAATTTCCGCCTCTTTGGCAATATCTTCCAACGCCCTTTGTGCAAATCCCGCAAAATCATCTGCGGAAATTTCCACAATAATCTCAACTTGCGATTTAGGCAGTCTGCTGACGGTATATTTATTCATCTTTTTTTATTTTTTTCACTGCCGCCGTTTTCTTGGTTTTTGCGGCACCCTTTTTGGCAGCTTTGCTTTTCTTTTTGGCCAATCCTTGTTTTTCGGAACCGTCCGGCGATTTTTCTTCTGACACCGCTTCCGAATCCGCAGCAACCGCGCCCTCTTCCCCTTGTCCGCCCGTTGTCGCCGTTTGATCGCTTTGCAAAATTTCTTGGCCGGCAATCTCGGTTTTGTCTTCCGGTTCCGCCTCGCCTTCGCTTTCAATTTCCGCCAGCGCTTCGCCCAAATTTTCCGGACTGCGCACATCAATCTTCCACCCGGTGAGCTTGGCGGCCAGCCGCACATTCTGGCCGTCCTTGCCGATCGCCAGCGACAGCTGGTCGTCGGGCACCACGGCCAAAGCGCGATTCTTGGGTAAAACTTTCACTTCCATAATTTTTGCCGGCGACAGCGCGTTGGTAATGTATTTTTGCGTATCATCGGAATATTCCACGATATCAATCTTTTCCCCGCCCAACTCGTTGATCACCGCGCTCACGCGCGTTCCCCGCTGTCCCACGGACGCGCCAATCGGATCAATCTCGGACACCATGGATGCCACCGCGATTTTGGTGCGCGAACCAGGTTCGCGGGCAATGGACTTCACTACCACTTGCCCGGCCGAGATCTCCGGCACTTCCAATTCAAACAGCTTGGACACAAATTTGGGATAGGCCCGCGATAAAAAGATAATCGGCCCCTTGGAAGTTTGCTCCACTTTGAGCACAAACGCTTTCAATCGTTGGCCCGGGCGGTAGAATTCGCCGGGAACCTGCTCTTCGCGGTTCAAAATGCCGGTGGTCTTGCCGATATCCATATAGGCCGCACGCCCTTCAATTCTCTGCACCACCGCCGAAATGATTTCGCCTTCTTTAAGTTTGAAATCCGCAAAGATCGTTTCTTTTTCCGCTTCGCGGATTTTTTGAATGATCACTTGCTTGGCGGTTTGCGCCGCAATGCGGCCGAAATCCTGTTTTTGCTCCAGATCAATCTTAATCTCGGCCCCCGGAAGAATGTCGGGATAATCCTTTTTAGCCTCCCCAATCATAATATGCTTTTCGGCGTTGAACCGGGTTTTTTCCAAAGCCGCGGTTTGATTTTCCGGAAGCGGCGCGCCTTCCGGCGCGGGTACCGGTTTTTCGTCTTTTTGCGGCAACGCTTCTGCGCCTTTCATTGCCTCCAATTCTTCCTCGGAAAAGATCATCGAATCGTCCACCACGGTTTTCACCTGCCAAAAATCGGCCTGCCCGGTCTTGGGATCAAGCTTGGCCTTGATAACTTGGCTTTTTTCGCCGTATTCTTTTTTATAGGCCGCCGCCAGCGCGGTTTCAATGCTTTCAATGATTTTTTCCGGCGCCAGCCCTTTTTCTTGCGCCAGCTGGTTAACCGCCGACGCGAATGATTTTAAATCCATAAATTATTAAATCCCAATTTCAAATGACAAATAAAATCCTAATGTTAAATGTCAAAATCAAATTCTCGTATTTTATTTTAACATTTGTCATTTGAACTTTGTCATTTATTTGTCATTTGTAATTTGGGTTTTGACATTTTTTAAAAAATAATTCCGATTTTCATCGGACTGCCTCAATCATAACACTCCTCCCGCCCCCTGTCAAACCACCCGCTCTTTTTGGGCGCGGCTTTCCAGCGCCAAAACCCGCTTTTCCAGCGCCGCAAATTCGTCGTAATCAACTTTGCGTTTAAGGTCTTGTTTGATGAATGTCAGATCCTTTTTAACAATTTCCAAATCTTGCGAATTAGCCACCGTTTTTTCGCTGATAAAATCAACCTTTTCTTCCACGATGTCCAAACGATTATCAATGCCGTCTAATCGGTTATCAATGCCATCCAGACGGTTATCAATGCCGCCCAGACGATCGTCAATGCCGTCTAATCGGTTATCAATGCCATCTAATCGGTTGTCAATGCCATCCAGACGGCGATTTGTGTCAATATGCCCCTCGGCAATCAATTTCACTTGGTCGTCCAAACTTTCAACCATCACGCCAAAATGCCGTTTGATTTCATCGGCAAAAACCGCGATTTTCTCGTCGGTTCGTTTTCCCAATGCTTCAATCTTGGCATCGGTCTGCCGGCCAATTTCAAGAATCTTGGCATCGGTCTGCCGACTCATTTCAAGAATCTTGGCATCGGTCTGCCGACTCATTTCAAGAATCTTGGCGTCGGTCTGCGCCGACAAACGATCAATCTTCTCGTCGGTTTTGGCATATGCCTTCGCCAACCCGTTTAATTTTTCCAAAATCTCCTTTGCCTCTTCCATAATTTTGTTTGGTAATTTGAGTCTATCATTTCCGCCAAAATCTTGTCAAAAATATTTTCTTCAATGCCTGAAGAAAAAAAAGGCGCATAATGATCAAAAAGACGCGCGCTCCGTATTTGCTGTAAAATTATCGCCTACTAACTGAAATCGCCCCGTAAGGGGCGATTTTTGGTGCCGAGGCCCGGAATCGAACCGGGATCTAATGTTTTTCAGACATTCGCCGTGACCGACTTGGCTACCTCGGCATTTCAAATTAAAATATCAAAATTAAAAATTACGATGCAAAACCAAATGCCGCCAATTTCTAAATTCTTGATTTTTATATTTTCAATTTTATTCAAGCACCAATTTAATAGCAAAATTTTCCGCTTTTGTCCACTTAGCCAAGCCATTCTTTTTCCAACTCGGCAAAATTACCATTTCTGATGCTTTCCCGGATTTTTTCCATCAGACGCAAAATAAACCATAAATTATGGATTGTCGCCAGCCTGAAATACGATAACTCCCGCGCCAGATAAAGATGCCGCAAATACGCCCGCGAATAATTTTTGCACGTGGAACACCGGCAATTGGCGTCAACCGGCGCCGAATCGGCGGCGTATTTGGCGGCGGCGATGTTGATGCGAAACTTATTTTTCTTATTGCCGCCGGAGGCGGGCAAAACATACAGGCTGGCGCGGCGGGCGATGCGCGTCGGACCGACGCAATCAAAGGTATCAATGCCGCGCGCCACGCATTCAAAAATATCGTCAATCTCGCCGATACCCAATAAATGTATGGGGCGGCAATCGCCAAGTTTCGGGATTACCCATTCCAAAATTTCGTGCATATCAGCCTTGGTCTTTCCCAAGGATCCGCCGATGGCAATGCCGTCAAACGGCAGGGAATTGATAAACCGCGCGCTTTCATCGCGCAAATCTTTGAAATAACCGCCTTGAACGATGCCGTAAATTGCTTGATCTTTATTGTGGCACTCCAACGATCGTTTGGCCCATTCGTGAGTCCTGTCCATCGCAATTTTGGTATAACCGTAATCCGACAGCGGCGAAGTGCACTCGTCAAACGCCATAATGATGTCGGCATCCAAATTGGATTGGATTTCCATTGATTTCTCGGCATCAAAAAAATGCCGCGATCCGTCATAGACCGACTTGAATTCAATCCCCTTGCCGCTCACCTTGGCCAAATTTTTGCCGGGGTCCGACCCCGGCGAAATTGACCGGGGTCGGACCGCCGTATTTCCGGATTGGTCGGGAAAGACGCCGATCTTGCCGATATTGTGTTCCCGCGCCAATCCCAAAGAAAATGCCTGAAACCCGCCGGAATCCGAAAACAGCGGCTTGTCAAAATTCATAAATTCATGCGTCCCGCCCAATTTTTTGATCAATTTGTCGCCGGGCTTCAAATGCAAGTGATATGTATTCACCAGCGCGCATTGCGCGCCCAAAAATTCCAAATCCGCCGAATCCAAAGCCCGCACCGACGCCAAAGTCCCCACCGGCACAAAATGCGGCGTCTCAATATCGCCCCGGCGCGTGCGGATCATTCCCGTTCTCGCCCGCGATTTTTTATCACAGTTTTGAATTTCAAATTTAAAGTCGGCCATTTTGCGCCATCGCGCGGGCAAAACCCGCGCCTTGGTTATTTTTCACAAATTTATTCTTGCAAATATCCCGGTGATTCGCAAACGAAAAAGATTTTGCCGCCTCAAAATGCAAAGGAGCGGGCGGCGGATAAAAATGAATGCGCCGCCGCGCCGATCAGCGCGGCGCCGGGGATGGTGAAAATCCAGGCCCAAACGATGCGCAGCGTCATATTCCAGCGCACCGCCGAAAGCCGCCGCGCGGCGCCCACGCCGGAAATCGCGCCGGTGATCACATGCGTTGTGCTCACCGGCACACCCAAATGCGTCGCCCAAAAAATACTGATCGCGCTGGCGCTTTCGGCGCAAAATCCGTCAATGGGTTTCAACTTGGTGATTTTTTGTCCCATGGTGCGGACGATGCGCCAGCCGCCGCTCAAAGTTCCCAAGGCAATGGCGGTGTGCGCGCTCAACACCACCCACAACGGCACTTCAAACGCGCTGATCAAGCCACCGGCGAAGAGCAGGCCGGTGATGATTCCCATGGTCTTTTGCGCGTCATTGCCCCCATGGCCCAAGCTGTAAAAGGCCGCCGAAAACAATTGCAAAATCCGGGACCACCGGTTGACGGCGGCCGGCGGACGCTTGTAGACAACCCACGCAGAGGCGACTTTAAACAAATACCCCAGACCCAAACCGACTGCCGGCGCAACCACGATAAAAAGAAGGGTTTTTGTCCAGCCGGCCCACAAGATCACGCCGATACCGGCATTGGCCACCGCGGCGCCGGCATAACCGCCAATCAGCGCATGGGACGAACTGGTCGGCAATCCCTTATACCAGGTGAAAAAATTCCAGCCGATGGCGCCCAGCAGGCCGCAAAAAATCACGGCCGGCGTGATCGTCTTGATGTCAACCATTCCCGCGCCGATGGTTTTGGCCACGGCAGTGCCGAAAATTACAAACGCAATAAAATTGAAAAACGCCGCCCACAACACCGCGTATTTCGGCGCCAGCACCCTTGTGGAAACGACCGTGGAGATTGAATTGGCCGCATCGTGCATCCCGTTGGTGAAATCAAACACCAATGCCGTGAAAATGATAAAAACAATAAAAATCAGATCCGGAGTCATTGCTTGGTTGCCGGCCGGCGGCGATTATTGGTTCTTGATCAATATTGACTCAAACATATTGCCCACGTTTTCACAGCAGTCAATCGCGTTTTCCAGGGTTTCATAAATTTCCTTGAGCTTGATGATCTCAATCAGCTTGCCGCAGGACACATCCTTCACCGCCATCAATCCGCCCAGCGCCCGGCGGTTGATTTCATCTCCTTGGTTTTCCAGATCATTCAGCCGGCGGCAACGATGATGCAGGCTTTCCCGAAATTTTTTCACGTTTTTTATTTCCCGCACGCCGTCCCTGATCTCGCGGGCGGCGGCGATGATTATCCGGACATAATTCTCCATTTCCCCGGGAAGCGGCGAAGCGATGTGGTATATTGATATCCGGTTGACCGCTCTCTCAACGAAATCAATAATGTCGTCAAGATTTTGCCGCAAAAGATCAATATCCTCTCCGTCCAGCGGCGTGATAAAATTGCGGCGCAAATTTTCAATCAATTCGTGGCCGATCTCGTCGGCGCTCTGTTCCAGCGCTTTCAGCTTTGCCGCGACTTCTTTGATTTTTTGCGGATCTTTCACGGCCACCGACAAAAGCCGCGCGGCTTCGCCGATCTTCTCGGCTTGTTTTTCAAAAAGCTGATAAAAAACGCCGTCTTTGGGAAATAAACTGATCATATCGCGTTCAAGCGCCAAAAAATCAGCCCGGAAGGCTGATTTTTGAACGAATTAAAAAAAACAAAAGCCAATCCGGCAATGCGTTTATCGGTAAACGATTTGCCGGAGTCGCGGCGGTTTTTCAAAATTTCAGTCATAATACCATCTAAAAAAATACACTCGCAAACGGAACGACAGATTTGGAATTGCCGCCGGTGGACCTGGCGAGAATCGGACTCGCGCTTCCGCAATGCGAATGCGGCGTCTTACCACTTGACTACAGGCCCAAGGCGCGATTACGCGCAATTTTCAATGCTACAAATACTTTTTCAGTTCTTTCAAACTTTTGATTTTGACAACGGGCGGTTTGACGCCTTTAATCTTATCGTCGCGATCCAGCAAAATCGGCTTGATGCCCAACGACTGCGCCGGCAAAATATCGTTTTCCAAGCTGTCGCCCACCATCGCCGTTTCTTCGGGATCAGCCTTCATTTTTTCCAACACCGCCAGGAATGCCGCCGGATCGGGCTTGGCCGCGCCGGCAACATCGGGCGAAAAAATTTCAAAATGGCGCAGTTCGGAAATATTGGCGATGGCAAACTTTGGACTCAAAGTGAGAATCGCCTTCCTTTGCGGCAATTTAGTCGCTTCGCCGGCGTCGCCAAACAGTCTATATGCCGGTTTTTTTCCCAGAAACGCCGCCAGCGCTTCGCGGCGGTCGGCCTCCAGCACAATGCCCAGTTTTTGAATGATTCTGTCGGCAAACTCCGGCCAATCCCCGGCGCACGAAAGGCATTCCGGCAAAACCTCGGCCAACCGGCCGGCGGTTTTTTCTTCGCTCACGGGCAAATTGAATTCTTTCAATCTTTCAAACACCCGGCGCGGCCCCGCCGGGTCATAATCGCCCAAAGTGCCTAAAAAATCAAAAACAACCAGCCGAATCATAAGGCCAGACTATCAGAAAAATCCTCTCAAATCAAGCCCCGCCCGTCCGTTCGGGAAAATTTTTTCTTTGAACGAAGCATCAGAATTTTTTGAGCAGGATGACGATTTTTTCTTTTCCCACTTCCAAAACGCCGCCTTCAATTTCTTTTTCAAAATCCTTTTTTGCGGCGATCACTTTCATTTTGCCGGCTTTCAGCACCGAAATCAGCGGCACATGGCCCGGCAAAACCGCAATCTCGCCGCTGGCAGAGGGTAAAACGATTTTCTCCGCCGGCCCGGAAAATTCCAATCCTTTTGGGGTTAAAATTTCAACCAACACAATAATAAATTAAAAAGTAAAAACGAAAAACGAAAAATCAAGGAATTTTTTATAACTCCTAAATTTTTCATTTTTATTTTTAAATTTTTAATTGTTGATGACTTCTTCAATGCCGCCCTTCATATAAAAATCCGATTCGGGGCGATCGTCAAATTCACCGGCGATAATCCGTTCAAACCCCTCAATCGTTTGTTCCAGCCTGACATACTTGCCCGGCTTTCCCGAAAACACTTCGGCCACAAAAAACGGCTGGGTCAGGAATTTCTGGATTTTGCGCGCCCGATTGACAATAAGCTTGTCTTCATCGGAGAGATCTTCCACGCCCAAGATCGCGATGATGTCTTGCAATTCCTTGTAGCGCTGAAGGATTTGCGCCACGCCCGATGCCACGCGATAATGCCGCTCGCCCACGATGTGGGGATTCAAAATTGACGAATTGGTCGCCAGCGGATCCACCGCCGGGAACAAGCCCAGCGACGCCACATTGCGGCTCAACACCAGTGACGAATCAAGATGAGAAAAGATCGCCACCACCGCCGGATCGGTGTAGTCATCGGCCGGCACATAAACCGCCTGCATGGAAGTGATGGAGCCGTCTTTGCCCGAAGTGATTCTTTCTTCCAGCGATCCCATCTCGGTAAACAGCGTCGGCTGATACCCCGTCTGCGAAGGAATGCGTCCCATCAGCGCCGAGACCTCACAGCCCGCCAGCACGAACCGAAACACATTATCCACGAACAACAGCACATCTTTTTTTTCCTCATCGCGGAAATATTCGGCGGCGGCCACTGCCGAAAACGGCACGCGGAAACGCACCCCCGGCTGATCCGACATCTGGCCGAAAAACAGCACGGTATTATCCAAAGTCTTGCTTTCCTTCATGTCCAAATAAATGTCGTTGCCTTCGCGCGTCCGTTCGCCCACGCCGGCAAACACCGACACGCCCTTATGTACTTTGGCGATGTTGCGGATAAGCTCCTGAATTAACACCGTTTTGCCCACGCCGGCGCCGCCAAACAGGCCGATTTTGCCGCCTTTGGGCATGGGACACAGCAAATCCAGCGCCTTAACGCCGGTTTCCAAAATTTCCACCTCTCCCTTTTGCCGGACATAATCGGGCGCTTGGCGAAACACCGAATAGCGCGTTCCGCCTTTGATTTCGCCCAATCCGTCAATCGGTTCGCCCAGCACGTCAAAAAGCCGTCCCAGCGCCGCTTTGCCCGTCGGTACCGTGATCGTCTTGCCGGTGTCTTTCACTTCCTCCCCCCGGCGCAATCCTTCGGTGGGACCCATCGCCAAACAGCGCGCGGTATTGCCGCCCGTATACTGCTGAACCTCCAAAATTAATTTCTTGCCGGCAACCTCCAGCGTGCCTCCCAGCGACGGCAATTTGCCTTCTTCAAACTCTGCGTCCACCACCGGACCGATAATTTGCGTGATTTTAGCCATGTTTCAAATTTAAAATTTAAATATCAAAATGAAAAATTTTGGAACTGGAATTTTTCTCCGAAAAATTCCAATGATATATGAAAATTCCTAAATCTTGATTCTTGCATTTTGCACTAACCCAGGACTTCTTTCGCCGATGAAATTTCGCACACTTCTTTGGTGATTTGCTCTTGCCGCGCCTTGTTGTATTCCAGCGTAAGTTCGGCCACCCGTTCCCGCGCGTTATCCGACGCGTTGCGCATCGCCGTCATTCGCGCCGAATGCTCCGAGGCGTTGCTTTCCAAAACGCATTGATAAATCAAATACATCACCATCTGGGGAATGATTTCTTTAACCAGCATCTCCGCCGAAGGTTCAATCATTGTCTCGGCGCTCTCGGCATCAGTTTCGGCTTGATGCGCAAACTCCTTCAGCTCTTTCCATTCCAGCGGCAACAACTGCATCATTTTCGGTTTTTGGCGGAAAGTTGAAATAAAATCCGTCCACATCAGATAAACCCGCTGATAATCGCTGGCGATGTAAGCCTTGATAATAAAATCCGCCAGCGGCTTCAATTCTTCCAGCGTGCCGTAATCGCCCACGCCGACAACGCTTCTTTTAAACTCCCGGTCGCGTTTTTTGAAAAACGCAATCGCTTTTTTGCCCACCGGCAACACGGTCACCGGCGATTTTTTCTCCAATTTTTTGATTTCATTTTCCGCATTTTTGAGAATGTTTTGATTGAAAGAGCCGCAAAACCCCCGGTCGCTGGCGATTACCACCGCCAGCGCGGTGCGCAGTTTGCGCTTGCGCAATTTCACCTTGTCTCTCAGCGTCGGCTCCACGCGGCGGATCAGCCGCCCCAGCCGCTGGGCGAACGGACGCGATTCCAGCGCGATTTTCTGGGATTTTTTCATTTTCAGCGCCGACAAAGTTTCCAGCGCGCCGGTAAGCTTATGGATATTGGCCACCGATTCAATTTTTAGCCGGATTTCCTTTAATTCCATAGACAAAAATTCCTAAATCTTAATTCTTGATTCTTGCGTTTTAAATTTTCTTGACTTTCTTGATAATTTCTTCCAGCTTGGCCTCAACTTCGCCCTCAAATTTCTCCGTCGCGCGGATTTTATCAATGGTCTGTGCCGCGGATTCCTCAACCGCCTCCAGCAGATCTTCTTTAAACTGCGCGATTGATTCCAGCGGCAAATCGTCCAAAAAGCCCTTCACGCCGGCGAAAATAATCACCGCTTCCTTCTCAAACGGCAATGGCTGGAGATCGGCTTGTTTCAGCAGTTCGCGCATCCGCTTGCCCCGCTCCAGCAACTGCCGCGTTTGCGGATCCAATTCTTCGGTAAATTCGGAAAATCTTTCCAATTCCTGGAATTGCGCCAAATCAAGCTTTAAGGTTCCGGCCACTTTCTTGGTCGCCGGCAACTGGGCGCTGGCCCCCACGCGGGAAACCGATGTTCCCACATCAATCGCCGGGCGCTGGCCCTTGTAAAAAAGCGCCGGGTTTAAGAATATCTGGCCGTCGGTGATGGAAATGACATTGGTGGGAATATAGCCGGAGATATCGCCCGCCTGGGTTTCCACGATCGGCAGAGCGGTGAGCGAACCGCCGCCCAATTTTTCCGACAGCCGCGCGGCGCGCTCCAGCAAGCGCGAATGAAGATAAAAGATGTCTCCCGGATAAGCCTCGCGGCCCGGCGGGCGGCGCAAGACCAGCGACACTTCGCGCCACGCCCACGCCTGCTTGGTCAAATCGTCATAAACCGCCACCGCATCCTGCCCGTGATCGCGGAACCATTCGCCCATCGCGCACCCGGCATAAGGCGCCAGATAGAGCATTGCCGCCGGATCGTCGGCAAACGCCGCGACCACGATCGTGTATTCCATTGCGCCGGCATCCTCCAAAATCTTCACCATGCGTTTTACTTTGGATTTTTTCTGGCCGCAGGCAACATAAATGCAAACCGGCCGGTTCTTGTCGTCTTTCTGGTTCAAAATCATATCCACCGCAATGGCGGTCTTACCCAAACCGCGATCGCCCAGAATCAATTCCCGCTGGCCGCGGCCGATCGGAACCAAGCTGTCAATGGCCAAAATCCCCGTGTGCAACGGCGTTTTCACCGGTTGGCGGTCAATCACGCCCGGCGCCGGTCTTTCAATCAAGTATTCTTCCTTGGCGCTGATCGGCCCCTTGCCATCCACCGGCCGCCCCAATGGATCCACCACGCGCCCGATCAATTCCGGCCCGACGGGCACGGACACGGTTTTGCCGGTGCGCTTCACCGTATCGCCTTCCTTGATCGCATCATCCGGCCCCAGCACCACAATGCCGGTTTCATATTCTTCCAAATTCATCGCCAATCCGAAAACTTTGGCATTTTCAAATTCCACCATTTCAAAATTTTCCACATTCATCAACCCCGACGCTTTTACCACGCCGTCGCCCACTTCCACGACTTGGCCGATTTCGTCAATTTTTGCCGCCGGCCGGTCGTTTTCCAACTGCCGCCGAAATTGTTCGATTTTATCCATATTTCAAATTAAAAGTTTAAACATCAAAATGAAAAATTTTGGAACTGGAATTTTTCTCCGAAAAATTCCCATAATATATAAAATTTCCTCAATTTTGATTTTTGATTTTTACATTTTTAACTTCTTGAGTTTTTCAATTTGCCCTTTTATTGACGCGTCCATCCGGTATCCGTCGGTGGCCGCGACAAACCCGCCGATGATTGAAGGATTTATTTTAATGTCGGCATCTTCGCTCGCGCCCAAACACTCGGCAAGTTTCTTTTCCAGCCGGGCGCGCATCGCCAAATCATGCTCGCGGGCGAATGTGATTTCAAATTTCGCCCGCTTTTTCATTTCTTCCAGCGCCGATGAAACGATCTTTGCCAGCAAATAATCTCTTTTTTGGGCCCCCAAAATCTCTTTCAGCCGCAAAATAATTTTTTTCTGCTCGCCGGCGGATTTGCCCGAACATTCCTTCACCAGCGCCGCCGTCCAAATTTTTATCGCTTTTTTGCTGTTCATAAAAAGGGGTCGTTCCCGCATAATCGCAAGGGCCGGCCCCTTGCGACAAGAAATTATTATAACTTTGCCGCCAACTGTTCAATCAATTTTTTATCTTGTTCTTTGGTAATTTTTTGCGCCAAAAATTTTTCCGAAACCGCCAGCGCCAAGTCAAGCGCCTCTTGGGAAAGACGCTCCTTTTCCCGCATTCCTTCTTTCTCCATCGCCATCCGCGCGGCGTCAATAATTTTTTGCTTTTCGCTCTCGGCTTGAGCCAAAATTGCGCCCGCCCTGTCCTTGGCCTTCATTTCGGCCTGAGCGGCCAATTCTTTCGCCTTCTTCTCTCCCGCGGCGCGCATCTCCTCGCCCAGCGCGCGGATTTTAACCAGCGATTTTTCCGCTTCTTCGGCTTTGGTTACTCCTTCCGCGATTTTCCGGCGGCGTTTTTCCAAAACCGTCAAAAACGGCCGATAGGCATATCGCTTCAAAATCAGCAGTAAAACGGTGAAACTGATGACGTTCCCGATTAAAATTTTCGGATCGATTCCCAAACCGCCTCCTTCCATAGTATGATAAATTTTCAATTTTCAGTTTCCAATTTTCAATAAATTTCTAATGTTTCAATTTTCAAACAAAATCACATTAAAAATTCATATTAAATTAAAAACGAAACGAAAAATTCTGATTTTTGCGCTTCCCGGCCTGTTCCGGCGCGCGGAACAAGCCGCGGAGAACAAAACTCCGCCGTCTTAGGCGCCTTCCACAAATAACTTCCATATATTGCCCGCAGGTTTGGCTCAGATTTCAAATTTCCGACCAAGCAATATTTGAGATGCAGCCTCTCGCTACATTGAAAATATTGCGCCCGAAGAAATTTGAAATATGGGGCAAAGATGTGGGTATGGTGTGGAAGTTATTTGTGGAAGGCGCCTTAGAAAGACTAAATGAAAATGATGATCAGCGCCACCACCAACGCGAAAATCGCAATGGCATCCGTAAACGCAATCGCCAAAATCATATTGGTGCTGATTTTTCCCGACGCTTCCGGGTTGCGCCCGATCGCCTCCATGGCGCCGCGGCCGATAAAACCGATGCCCAATCCGGGCCCGATGGCACCCAAGCCGATGGCCAGCGCCGCGGCCAATTGTTTCATTACTTCTAACTCCATATTTTTGGTTGGTTAAATTTATTGATTTTAATTATCAATGATAATTTATCATTTATTATTGTTTTTTGACCTTTTTTCAAGAAACGGCAAAATTATCCTTTTGACTTCCAAAAAAACCGCACCCAGCCCCGCCAGCAAACATACTATCACAAACAGCGGCATTGTGCCAAATTTTTTGTCCAGCCAAACTCCCAAAAGCAGAAAAACCGCCAGCGGCAACACCATCAAAAACCCCAGCTCCAACCCGATCGCCATTGCCGCCGCCAATGAATTTTGACTATTGCCGCTCATAATTTTCAATTTTCATTGAATTAGCCAATGAACCAATTTCCAAACGAAATCTCCTCAATTTGGCTTTGTTTGATCATTGGAGCATTGAAAATTTATTGAAAATTGAAAAATTAAGCGTGCGCCTCCGTGGCCGTGGAATAAAACACCACGATCAGCGAGGAAAATATGAACGCCTGCAGAAAACCCACCAGCGTTTCCAGCCCCAAAAACGGGAGCGGCACCAAATAGGCCAGCGACCAATGAATGCCGGTGGACACCACGATCAACAGCACCTCTCCGGCAAACAAGTTGCCGAAAAGCCGCATTGACAATGAAATGATGCGCGTGAATTCCCCCATCAGCTCCAAAATCCCCACAAACAGCAAGATCGGATTCTTGAAATTAAAAAACTTGCCCAAATAAGGAACAAGCCCCAAGTTTTTCAGCGCCAGATAATTAACATAAAGCATTGATAACGCCGCCAGCGCGATGGTAAAATTCAGGTCGGAACTGGGCGCGCGCAAGATGGAAAAAGTCCCCAGGCCGGGAATCAGCTCCACCAGATTCGCCGCCCAAATCAGCAGAAACAGCGTCATCGCGAACGGAAAAATTTCTTCGGTTTTTTTGCGCGAATTGGTGATGGAATCGCAAAAATTCAAAAAAGTTTCCAAAACAAATTCCAGCAGATTTTGGATTTTGCCGGGCACGATCTTCGCTTTGGCGAACACCGACGGCAAAAACACCGCCAGGCCCGCCGCCAGCAAAATTATCCAAAAACCGGTATTGGTGATGGCGATGCCCCCGATCTCAAACGCAGTGTGCGCCGCCACGGATATTTCTTCCATTTTTGCTTTATTTCCTTATTCCTCCCCAAAAAAATATCCCGCTCCCGGGTTACGCCTTAAATCTACCCCCTTTTTACCCCAAAGTCAAATCTCCCCCGTTAGCGGACATTCCAACATCCTCAAGAATGTTGGAATGTCCGCTAACGGAAAATCAGTTTTTGTGGAATCCCAAGTCGGCGGGATTGGCACCGCCCGAAATACGCGCCAGGCGTCCGCCCAAGCGCTCAAATTTCTTGCGCAGTTTGGCAACCTCATCCGCCAGCGAAATCGTTTCACTGTCCATGCTTTTCTTGACCAACCCCTTGGACCAAAAATCCAGCACCAATTTGCTGTCGCCAAAAATTTTTTCCATCCCGGTTTCCAGCGCGATTTGCAGGGCGTATTTGCACGCCAAAAGTTCGCCGAAATTGTTCGTCCGACCGCGCTCAAGCAAGTGATGGCCGCAGGCGCTCAACTCATCCTCGGGCAGAACCCGATGGAGCAAACCGTGCCCCCGGCTGTCGGTAACGCTGATCTCCACGCCGTTGCCGCCCCCGGTGCCCGCGTCAAAATAGATTCCCGGCTCGCGCGCGATATGCCGGACGGCATAATCCGCGCCCGCCTCCAGCCACCGCCGCGCCTCATCCTCGCTTTCAAATGATTTATATTTTGCCCCCGACTGCCCGCCCACAATCTCGGCGCACTCGTTCCAATTGTCGGTTACCCCCTTTTCTCCGCCAACCTGATAGGCATAAAATTTCTTCTTTGGCATGGTCAATTTTTGATCCTTAAGCGCATAACTAATGTCAGCCCGTTGGCAAACAAATAAAGGCTGGAAACAAATATGAACGGAATATCTTTTAAAATCAACAATCCGTACAGCCAAGTAATGCTGTTTGTCGCCACCCAGATAAAATAAGACGGTACATTGGCACTCGGTTTTCCGCGCCAAAGGTCTTTTATCGTCGGCCAATAAGCCGCCACGCCAACAATTCCGGTGCTCCCATACGCCAGCGTAAGCGCTTGGATCAGAATATCTTGCATAAGTTTTAATTTACAAACAGATTCCAATCATAAATGTTTTTCAATCAAAAATTATAAGTTATGTCATTTCTTCTGCCGATTTCCAAAACAACAACGCCGCCGCTTGCATTCAATCGGTAGATTATTCGCATTTCGCCTTTCCGAACCCTGTAAATGTCATCCCGTCCTTTCAATTTTTTCCAATCCAAACCGTCAAATTGCCTATTCTTTATCTTAACTAGCAAACCATCAATGGCTTTCCTTTCTTTGGACGATAATTTATCCAAAGCTTTCCGAATTTTATCCGCCATATTTATAAGCGAGACAATATTTCATCAATGGGCACGCCGCCTTTTCTAATTTTGGTAAAATCAATTACCGTTTCCCACAATCCTTCATCTTGATCCGCGGCAGATATTCTAAACACTGGTTTTGATTTTCGAACCACGACAAAAGACCTTCCTCTTTTAACGGCATTAATGTAAAAATCAGTATTTTCGCGCAACTCTTTAAGCCCGATTATTGTTTGGTTTTTTGTTTCCATTAAGTTTATCTTAAGATTAACTTAATCCTAATGTATGGCATCAAGTTTGTCAAAAATCATTCGCATTGCGCTTCGCAGGCAAACGCGCCTTGCGGGTCGTTGGCAAAATCGGTTTCGCATTTTTGCACGCAGGTTTTGCAGGCGTCAAACGCCGCGCTGGGAATTTGTTGGCAAACGCCGTCTTTTACCCCGCAATTTGCCAATCGCAGGCATTTGTCGCCCAAGCGATATTCCATGGTACAAATTTCAGCGGGGTTCGGCCCGCATTTGATATCCAACCCGTGGCAATTTTCCCGCCCGCAAACAACACCGTCAACATTCGCGCCGCCGCCATCCGACGGATCGCCGCAAACACCGCTACGGAAAAATCCCCATTCATCGCATTGGCGGCCGTCGGCAAAAACGCACATTCCGTATTGTCCGCCTTCGCCCTCCCGGATTTCCGGTTTGCCGCCTTGATCAACGCAGTAAACTGAGGCGGGGTTGGCCATACCAACGCCTTCTCCCTGACCACCGCCGTTATCCGGCAACGGCGGCGTTTCGTCAATCACCACATTGCCGTGATACCAATCTTTGTCAAACCCGATCGCCGCGCAAGACGCTTCCAAGCGGCACTGGATTGAACTGCAAATTTCGCACGGCGGGCAAACCGCGCAACCATCCGGACAGGATTCGGGCGAAAAGCCGTTGCAATACTTTTCGTCAATCGTTTGCGTTTGCTCATCCCCGTCGCCGGTTTCCCCCGGCGCTTCCACCACTGGCGTATTTTTAAAAGGCGACAAAAGCACAAAGACGGCGGCCAGAATCAAGAGGGCGCCGGCCAGAATCAAAATTTGGATTGTTTTTTGCATATATTATCGGCAATTTAAAATTCTACATAAAAACGACTCACTCTTTTTGCCAGCGCTTCAATTCCGGCAAAGTCATTTCGGCCACCGCGCGGGCTTCCTCTTCGTCCATACCCAAATTTTCCACCGCGATTTTAACTTGCATCTTAATAAACTCCGGCAATTCCACCTCAGCGGTAAATTTTCCCTCTTGGCGGCAATGACGGCAATAATTCCGGTTTTGCCCGCCGTCGGCGTCGGTGCCAAAGTCTTCGGAAGCCGCCATCGGCATGCCGCAACTCTGGCAGATTAAAACTTCGTCGTCCATAATTTTGTGTTTATGATTTTATGGCTTTATTTACCCGCCAGAATACCTCGGGGCTTTGCCCCGGGGATGAATGGCGGGGAAACAAACTTTTCCGATCGCGTAGCGAAGCGGAGCGCCGGAATACGTCGGGGCTCTGCCCCGGCGTAGTTTATTCGCATCGCGCGACAAACCCGCACTGGCGATGGAAATTATTGAAATCATTTGATTTCTTAATTTTCGCACTTTTAGTGCGGTTTCTAAATGTGATTTCAATATATTTATCAGCATATCAAAAACAGCGCCGTTTGCAACGCAAAAAACGCGGTGATCCCGCGTTTTTTGACCGGCAACCAAATTATTGCTCGGTGGTAACGCCGTCAAAATGCTCGTCGTCGGCCGCCGCATCCTCTTTGGCGGCGTGAATCACGCCTTCCCGATGTTCGGCGGGAGAGTAGATGGTATAGAGCTTCACCTCTTCGTCGCCGGTATTGGCCACATTGTGATTCGCGCCCGCGGGCACGATCACCGCAAAATCGTCCTCCACCTGGTATTCGTTGCCGTCAATCGTCACCTTGGCTTTACCCTTTTCAAAGCGGAAAAACTGATCGTGCGTCTCGTGAACCTCGGCGCCGATTTCTTCGCCGGGTTTTAAACTCATCACCACCAACTGGCTGAATTTGCCGGTGTAGATTACCTTGCGAAAATTTTCATTTTCCTCGGTTAAATCTTCAATATTGCCCACAAATCCTTTCATATTTTTAAATTTTTAATTTTAATTGCCTCAAACTCTGACCTTTATTTAACCCTACCCTGTTATCCGCGACTTGTCCAATCAAAAATGAATCTCAAGGCAAATTTTGAAATCGGCCGGTTTCATACGGCGGATAACAAACATCATAAACCTCCAAATCCGAATCATCATCAGCCTGCCATTGCATTGTTTCGCCGATCTTAACTCCAATTTTCAAAACTTTGTCTCACCGAATAAATTCTTTGTTTGCCATCAAATATTATCAGGGGTTGAACCCCTGATAAATGTAATCGCGAGAGTTAGGTCTTGCTCAGATAATCCGAATTCAAAATTAAATTACATCATAGAATGTTCGCCATGCTAATGTAGCTTTACCCATTTTGTTCGGCGATTGGTATGTCCCGAATGCATCCTTAAGCGTAGCAGCTACATCATTTTTCTTATTTCTCCAAACATCAAATGGGTCTTGCGTCCACTTCCATCCTCTGTGATCAATGTATTTTCTAAACGCCGCAAGTATCGGATAGATAAAGGCATCTGGATAAGTCCACCTTGCGGTTCCTTTGATAAATCGAAGGGGACGAGGATTATCCTCATTGGTGACAATACCCATGGTAGTATTTTTCCCGAAAGCGAGTCCGGAACCATTGTAAGCCTGCGGGAGCTCTTGATATATGATGTCTCGTAATCTCACAATGTTAGAAAGAATTTTGCTTGCCTTTTCAATAACATAAGTGCGCTTCTGTCCCTTTTCGTCAATACCAGCATAATACTCAACCACTGCCCCTTTAGATGAATAAGCCTCTATGGGATGAGTGTTTCTGTCAAACTGGTCTAAACAGTAGATGTAAGAAAGTATCTCTCTGATAGAGATATCTTTTTTTCTGTTGTTTTCGTTTAATTCAAATTCGGAATACGCGATCCTGTCTTTATACAGCGGATCGGTCAAGACATTTTTTATGGAATCATAAGATCGTGCTAGATTTTCGAGAGATTCATCTTTAACGGCTCTTGATCGATTTCTACCATCGACTATTCCACGAAGCCAATCATGTTCTATTTCTCCAGTTATACATTCGACTTTTACAAGAGCTCCGTCTATGGATCCCTCCGAGAGAGCTTGCTGGATCGCTTCAAAAGTATGGCCACCATTTGCAATACCATGCTTGTTTTTATCGGCGAAAGTAACCGTGACGGTATTGGTTTTATTATTAAATTCTACTGATGGCGCAACGATAGTTATTCCAAGATTCCTGAAGATCATTTCCTCAGGATTGTTTTTAAGCGTGTCGACGATCGCATTGAAGACATCACTCCGTTTTTGCGTGTCCCTCACATTTACCTCACGCCACTCTGACCATTCATTGGGAACGTTGCCAACGGGAACAGTAAAGACGCATAACTTTCTTCCGTCCGCCGTCTCATGCTGATGGCGAAAAGAAGACACATTGAAACTAAATTTTTGATTTGTGTTCATAAATTTAATAAATAATAAAAACGCTTAATAACAATTAAGCGCTTACAGATATACACCCTATGGATTTAACAACAATACAGGGGCCGACCTGTTATCTGCTCGTGAGAAGATATTTCACCTCTACACCCGCAAATGCGGATCGATGAGCGCGCTTAACACTACACCGATATAGGTATCGTATCAAAAAATATTATAGTGTCAACACCCGCATTATCTTTCAAACGATGTCTTCCATTGTTGACCGCTAAAATTAAATTTCAAATTCATGGCTATTGCCTAATAATACTTTTCAATGCCGCCAAAACCGAAAATTTTATTTTTTTCCGTTTTTTTTACAAAATTATCCAGTCGTTTTTTGAATTCTTCGGGACGGAATCTTGCGCCTTCGATATAACCAATGCGGATCCGCTTATACGCCGGCGAAAATTTCCGGTAATTTTTCCACGCGGTTTTATTGGCTTTTATTTTTGCCATAATGTCCGGCGGAAACACAAACTTTTTCGCCAACACCGCCGCAACCTCTTTTCGCACCGCCGGAATCACCCGCCCCTCCGCCACAAGCCGCCGCAACCGCTCAATATTCGCCTGCGAATAACCGCTTTTTGGATTGCGCGGCGTAAACCTCTGCGCCGAAGAATTTTCATCCAGCTTTTTTACCGTGCTGTCAATCCAGCCAAACGCCAGCGCCTCCTCCACGGCATCGTTATAGGCAATGCGCGCTTTGCCGCTTTTTTTATTATAATATACCAGCCAAACCGCCTTTTCCTTGCCATGATTCATCTCCAGCCATTTCCGCCATTCTTTTTGGTCAGTTAGCCGCAAAACCTTATTCATTTCCATATTCCGGTTTAAGCCGTAATTAGAAACCCCTTTTGCGGGCGAAGGGGAAAAATATCTTTTTGCGGTAATCGCGGTCGATTTTTTCCTTTGCCCATTTTTTGAAGCTTTTCGCGTCGCGCTGGCCGGTGGCCGCGATCTCCGACTGGGAATATTCCTAATATTCCTAGGCCCTAGCTTAAAAATGCGTCAGTATACCTGCGATAGATATAAGAACGATCATAGCCGGTCTTGTTTTCCTTTAATTCCAAAATCCCGATCTTTATAAACCGGTCTATGACTTTTTGCGCCCCTGCCCTGGTAAAACCGGTCCACTCCATCATCGTTTTTGATGTTATTATCGGCTGGGCGTATAATTTTCTTAACACCTTTACGCCGCTCTCCGATTCCCTTTTTGCAAGCGATTGGATTTTCTCCAAATCCTGTTCGCGAATTTTTGTAATTTTTTTTGAAATCAAAATTGATTCATTGGCCGTATCGATAACTCCGTCCAAAAAGAAATCAACCCAATCCTCAACCTTTCCAAAATGATATTCATTGAGCTTTTGGTAATATATTTTCTGATGTTTCTTAAAATAAGACGAGAGAAAAAGCACCGGTCTTTCCAAAAGCTTTCTATGGCATAGAAGCATTGTTACAAGCAATCGGCCGGTTCGTCCGTTACCATCTAAAAATGGATGAATCGTTTCAAATTGGGCATGCGTACATGCAATATGAACCAAGGGAAAAGTCACCTCTTCATTATGAAGAAATCTCTCAAAATCATTTAGGGCACGATGCATTTCCTCAACTGACGGCGGCACAAATAACGCATTTGCCGGCGTTGTTCCGCCGATCCAATTTGGTGATTTTCTAAACTCACCCGGATTGGAAAAATGGCTCGCTCGCGCACCGGCCATAAGACGGCTATGAATTTCTTTTATCAATCTTAACGACAGAGGAAAATTTTTCAGCCGTTCAATACCATAATCAAGCGCCTTGATATAGAACAAAATATCATCAGCATCGGTTTCAGAAGTCGCAACCCCGCCGCTCTTCTCAATCGCATCAATCATCGTGGCTTTCGTTCCTTCTATTTGCGCCGATGATGTAGCATCTTTTTTAACAAACATTGTCAAAAAATAATCAACATCTGGAAGCGTATGCGTAATCCCGTCAAGCTTTCCAATCAACCTCGCCGCCTCCGAAGTTTTTATTAATGTGGATTGAGCCAAGTTAAAGATTCCGTCAGGCGGAAACGGAAAAGGAACAAAAGAATCAAATCCTTCTTTCTGTTTTTGATTTCTGCCGATTTCTACTGCCATAATTAGTATATGTTATCTGCGTTAATGTATACTATATATCATTTTAGTATATATTGTGTCAAGCAACATATACCAAGTTTCCGAAATTCTATAACTTCCAAATCCGAATCGGGCGCGGCTTGCCATTGCATCAACTCGCCAATCTTAACTTCCACCTCAAACCTTTTTTCCGCGTTATAAATTTTTTCCTTGCCGCCGCGGCCGATAATTGCCAATCCGCCCTTGCCCGAAATATATCCCTCAATCGTGCGCGTTCCTTTTAAAACTTTTTGCAGCGGCGTTTTGCATCCCGCCTTAATCCGAATAATTCCCAAATCCTTGCTCTTGTCGCCGACAAATTCATAAACATCGCACTCCACTCCCTCGTCAACTTCCATCGTTTCAACAAAAACCACCAGCGAATTTTTCCCTTCAAAATTAAAACTTTCCATTTTCTGCGAAATTATTTTGTTTATGATTTCTTGTATAAAACTTCGATTGGCGCCATTTCTGCCTTTTGTTCTATTTTTCCCGAAACAACCCTTTTGCCATTTTTAAAAACTTTATACGCACTGGCGCCGGGCGTTGAAGCAATAATTTTAAAATATTTGCCATCAACAATCTCAATGGCGCAATCTTTTTCGACTGCGATCCCAAAGCCGCCGTTATTTTTGATCATCTGTTGGAAATAATCCTTTCTCGGCAAACCAAGGGTCATCCCATCGTAATGTGGACAAAATATTCCTTTGGCCAAACCGATTCCTTTAACTTTGATATAATCCCAATTCCCCTGTTTATAATATTTCATTGAATCGCTGTGGCCCGATTCAAACCAACAGATCGCGCCCGCGCTCACCCCGGAAAGGATTATACCTTTGTCATAGGCCTGCTTAAGGGTATTATCAACCCCCTGCGCCCTCCATACTTTCATCATTTTAAGCGTGTTTCCGCCGCCAACATAAATAATATCCGCACCAAAAATTTTCTTTTCGATTTCCTTTTTAGACGGCTTTTCTTTTATTAAATATAAAGCGTCTGTTTCGCATTCCAGTGTGTCGCCGAAATGTTTTTTAATGTCATTATAATAAAGCTCCGAATCCGAACTGGCCGTAGGAATGAAAAGTAATTTGGGATTTTTCTTCCCCGATAACCGGATTATTTCTTTGTCTATCTCGCCGGTTTCAACGGAATAGCCTGCCCGACCGATCTCTCCGCCGCCAATCGCCACAATTTTTTTCATAAAATTTGAAACCCCGATTCATTGACATTTGTAACCGCAAATCTGATGAATTCCGCGGTTTCCAGCCGGCGGTTTATTTCAATGCCATAATGCCAGGCTTGGGCGGTTTGAATCAAATTTGCAAATTGCGGATATTTTTCCTTTGCCCAATTCGCGGCAACTTTTTTGGAAACCGCATCGCCGTTGGCAATAGCATAAAGGATCCGGCAAAGGTTTAGAACCACATATGACTGGTAATGGCTGTTGGCCAAAAACTTCTCATCATTAATCTTGGGCAACCATTCTTGGCGCAGATCGCGGATGCACGCCTCTTTTAGATATTTGATCTCCACCGGCGCGGCCAAAGTTTTGAAATCCGGGCCGATAATCGTGACCCCGTTTTGATAAAGAAAATGCCGGTTGATCAGCCATTCATTGCCATAATCCGCCGCCGGATAAAAAATCCCGGCGCCAAAATACGGCCGCGGTTCTTTGGGCGGCAAGACTTCAGCCAGCATTGCTCGCGGGATATAAGAACACTCAATCCGGCCTGCCCATTGTTTGAATTTTTGCTCCACCGCTTGGTGCAGTTTTCCGATTTTTTCAATCTGTTCCGAATTTGACGACACTTTCAAAACCGCGGCCAGATCAATATCGCTGCGTCCCGGTTCAAAATCGCCATACGACAAAGAGCCGGTCAAATAAAATCCCACCAGGCCATCGCCGAAAATCCCTTTGACCCCTTGCGACAAAAATTCCAGCACCTCGTTGATATCGTTATATTCTGTAAATTCTTGTTTAACCGCCATAGAGTTTATTGATTTTCGAACTTTTTAGACTGGATAATTTTTGCGCATAGCCAAACACCATAAAATGCGATGAAGACATCCAGCTTGTGGAAACATAGTTTTGGCGGTCTTTGGTAAAAATATATCCGGCGCTCATTTGTTCCGTGAATTTAAAACCCTGACTTTCCATTTCTTTGATGAACGGTTGCGGCTCTTTTGATAAATATTGGCCATTGCCTATTGCCGCCGCCTTGCCAGCCAGCGCCTGCGGCAAGGAAAAGAATATCGCGCCGTGGTTTTCGTTTTGCAGCAGCGCCCGGCCAAAAACCGCCAAATACGCGATAACGGCCAGCGCTATCAGAATAAAAAATTACCAAAAAGATTTTCGTTCTTTGAGGCAAGGCCATTACCATTGAAAATTATCATATGCCCGCTCTCGGCACCAAAAGAAAACCAAGCCACAAGTAGAACAAAATCACCGCCAGATAATATTGCCACGACGCTTTTGCCCGGTGTAGACAATAAATACTTGATATCGCAACCGCCGTGTTCAACAAATAAATAATTTTCATTTGACCGCTAAAATACGCACCGATCGCGACCGAAACGACTTCGAGCAAAGCAACCGAACTGGCAGCTTTTATGACAGTATCGGTCTTCGATCGAAAGATCGCCCACACAATAAAACCAATACCGACCAAACTGATCACAATCGATAAGTTGCGTACCGATTCAGGCATATATATCGCCGCCATATAAAGTGCGGCTAAGGCAAAATTAATAAATAAACAACTTAAAACAACCGTAAATAGCGCATCAATAATTATTTTGGCAAATTTATTCATATTTTTTAATTTTCCAATGGGCAAATATCAAACGCCGCTTCTTCGCGCGGGTGAACGGATTTCATTTTCGCGATTGCCTCGGCCAGAATCGCCCGCGGCGCCGTCGCTTCGATTCGCTCTTCCGCGGCGGATTCGTAATTACCAGCCATGCCAATCATTGGATTTGACTTCTCATTCCCGCGATAGCGCCCCGTTCCCGGCAGGAAAACGAACAAAAACCATAATTCCCGATTCTTCCCGCGCCCGCCTCGCCCAAAGCTTGGCGCGCCGTATCCGCGTGGTTTATCGGCATAAAAACCACCAATTTAACATTTTTGCTTTCCATAAAAATTTAGAAAATCATTTATACAATTGGCTATGCGTTCCGATAAATTCAAAATAAATATCGCCGTTTTTTAATTCTTCAAAAATCGCCCGCCAATCGCCGCTGATATTAATGCTTTTACATCCTTGATATTTCCCTTTTAAATTATGATTATTAAGAACCAAATTATGTTTATTCAACAAAAAAATTCGCAACCTTTTTTCAAACGCCAATTTTATAAATTCCGGTGCTTTTTCAATTTGTTTTAAAAAAAATTTGCTAAATTTGATTTGCATATTTGCGATTTTTATCATGCAACCATTCGATCGCATCCTCGGCATTGTCAAAAGCGGGAGAGACATCCTCATTTTCCAAATCCTCTCTGGCCTGTTTTAAGCAATCAATAAAATAGTCTGAAGGATTTTCCAAACCGATATTCAGTTCTTTGGTACGGATAAAAGTATATAAAAGCGCGTTTAAAACGTCACTAAGTTTTAAACCCATTTTTTTAGCGATCGCTTGCGCTTCGGCCTTGGCCTTTTTATCGGTTCTGAAATGAATAACTTCGCTCATAATTTTATTGTTTTAAATTAATCTACATTGTATCCACATTGTATATCAACCGCAATCCGTGTCAAGGCATGCGCGCGCTTGCTTTTTGGCCGATTTTCATATTTAATGGAAAAGAACGGAGGGGTGTCTGAGCGGTTGAAGGAGACGGTCTTGAAAACCGTTGTGGCCAAAAGCCACCGCGAGTTCGAATCTCGCCCCCTCCGCCGCAATAATTTCCAAAATATCCGCACCATGCGGATATTTGTTTTTTTATTTCTTGGCCTGCCGAAAAATTTGCCGGAAAACGGCCTCCGGCAAAAGCGCCCCCAGAGCGCCGGCGGCCAGCGCCAGCAGTAAATGCTCTCCCGCCGGCGGCGCAAAATGGAAAAGCCGCTCCAGCGCGGGAAGATACAGAACCAGAATCAACATCGCCAGCGCGCCGAAAAAAATCAACCCGAACGCCTTGTTGCCGTTGGTAAAAACTTTCCACGGCCGGCCGGGTTCAAGATTGGCGACAATCAGCCCCAGATTTCCGGCCACGATCGCCGCAAAACTCATCGCGCGAACATATTCTTCGGGCATTTTCGCTCCGACCCCGAAAAGAAACAGCAAAAATACCGCCGCAAAAACCCCCATCCCCTGCAAAAAACTTTTAGCCGCCGCGCGCTTGCCGAAAAGCGGCTTGTCCAGGCGGCGCGGCGGCCGGCGCATCACATTCTTGTCTTCCGGCTCGGCTTCAAACGCCACCGTGCACGCCGGGTCAATCACCAGTTCCAGGAACGCGATATGCGCCGGGAAAAACATCACCGGCAGGCCCATGGCCACCGGCAAAAACGACATTCCCGCGATGGGAATATGCACCGCAAAAATATAAGCGACGGCTTTTTTGATGTTGTCAAACACCGCGCGCCCCAAACGCACTCCGGCCACGATTGAAGAAAAATTATCGTCCAGCAGTACCAGATCGGCGGCTTCGCGCGCCACATCGGTGCCCCGCTCGGCCATGGCAATGCCCACATTGGCGGCTTTTAACGCCGGCGCATCGTTGACGCCGTCGCCGGTCATCGCGATCAATCTTTTGCTCTCCTTGAAAGCATCCACCAAAAGCATCTTTTGTTCGGGCAGGATCCGGGCGAAGACATTCACATTTTTGATTTTCTCTTTCAATTCCCCGGCGGAAAGATTCGCCAGATCGTTGCCGGTGATAAATTCATCGGGATTTTCCAACCCGGCCCGGCGGGCAACATGGCAAGCGGTTGCCGGATAATCGCCGGTGATCATGCACACGCGAATGCCCGCCTTGCGGCATTCGGCCACCGCCGCCGCCGCCGACGGACGCAAAGGGTCTTCAAACCCCAGAAATCCCAGAAAATCAAAATCAAATTCGCGCTGATGTTCGGCCTCGGCTTTTTCTTTGGGAATTTTGCAGAACGCCGCGGCGATCAAGCGCAAACCGCGCGCCAGCAAAATGTTCATTTGCGTCTCAATTTTCTGTTTTTCGTCTTCGGACAAACGGCAGAGTTCCATGATTGATTCCGGCGCGCCCTTTGCCGCCACCGCGTAATGATCGCCCGCGCCGGTATCCCAAACATACGACACCGTCAAGAGATTGCCGGAAAACGGATACTCTTTAACCAATTGCCATTTTTGCGCCGGCCGGCCTTGCGAAAACAAAAAAGTTTGCGCCGCGTTTTTAATCTCCTTTTCCATCGGATCAAACGGATCCGTCTGGCTGGCCAGCAGGGCATATCCCAAAATATCTTTGTGCGCCGCGCTCAGCGCGAGCGGCGGAATGCCGGCATAGTCGGCCAGATCCGCGATACCGTCCGGCGATGCCAGCGACCGCAGGCGCATTTGGTTGATCGTGAGCGTGCCGGTCTTGTCGGTGCAAAGGACTTCCACCGCTCCCAGCGATTCAATCGCGGCGGGATTGCGCGTGAGCACTTTCCGTTTGGATATCCGCCACGCGCCCAATGCCAAAAACACCACCATCACCACGGGAAATTCCTCGGGAAGCATTGACATGCCGATGGTTAACCCATACAAAAATCCTTCCAAAAAACGGCCGCGGAAAAACCAATAAAATCCCACCGCCATAACGCAAAGCGTCAAACCGATGACGCCGAAAATTTTCGCCAAGCCGCGGACTTCGCGGCTCAAAACCGTTTGCCCGTCTTTGATATTGTCCAGCGATTTGCCGATTTTCCCGATTTCCGTGGCCGCACCGATCGCCGCCGCCCGCGCCAATCCGTGGCCGCGCGTGATCAGCGCCCCGGAATAAATAAACGGCTGATTGTCGCCGCCGGGCCGGTCGTCTTCCATTTTCGCCTTGCCGTCCCAAACCGACTTTGACACCGGCGCCGCCTCTCCGGTCAAAAACGATTCGTCCACCGTCAAATTCGTCGCCGCCAGAATCAAGCCATCAGCAGGCACCCGATCTCCTTCGTTTAAAACGACGACGTCCCCAACCACAACTTCGCGTCCGGCAATGCGCCGGCGCCGCCCGTCGCGAATCACCAGCGCCCGCGGACTGGATAAATTGCGCAACGCCTCCAAAGCGCGTTCGGTTTTGCGTTGCTGATAAAAAGTGATACCCACCGTAAAAACAATGAACACCGACAGCAAAAGCGCGTCCTGCGGCGCGCCCAAAAAGAAATAAACGATGCCGGCCAAAACCAAAATCGCCAGCATCGGCTCTTTGATCACTTCCCAAAAAATCCGCCAAAAACTTTGTCGGCGCTGTTGCGGCAATTCGTTGTAGCCGCCGGATTTCAGCCTCGCCGCGGCTTCTCCCGATGACAACCCCCCGATAATTTCTTCATTCATTTCCATCCCTCATTCTATCAAATTCGGTCGCCTTAATCCATTGCCCGGATCCCGCCATAAATACGAATCAATTACTTGAGATATTTTTCCTCGTAATATTGCGGGAGCTGGCAATTTAAAAACCCGGCGCAATCATTGGGAACATTAATGTCAATGGCATTGATGCATTTGACCATCTCCACGGGCCAAGCGGCGCATTCTTCCATGCAAGTGTTATAGGCATCGTTTAGATCAGCCGGAGTCGCGTCTTCGGTGAAAGCGGCACATTCTTTATGCCTTTGGCAGGCGTCGCTGCATTTGTCGGAAACCGGTTTTTTAGCCGGCGCGTCCTCCCGACATAACGCTTTCAATCGTTGCAAAATATCGTTTATTT
>Ga0208041_1000287_pt1 | contig 56628 bp, 67 predicted proteins | sample AD_SCU002_MetaG_FD_184453 | JGI IMG/M metagenome (GOLD analysis project Ga0208041, IMG submission 184453) | Active sludge microbial communities of municipal wastewater-treating anaerobic digesters from China - AD_SCU002_MetaG (SPAdes) (version 2) | ecosystem: Engineered > Bioreactor > Anaerobic...
CCTGGAACCGAAGCCGAAATCAGGCCCAAAAAGGCGTGGATTGGCAGTTCACCACAACCGATGCGAGGAGGAAACTCAAGCGGCTCTACCCGATGATCTTAGAGAATTAGGAGACAACGGGCACTAGAGAGACCCGGCGAATCGATCCGGTCCTCCCGGGGATCAGCCCGGAAGAAGATCATAAATCGTTGTCCGCTGCCGAAGCGTCCGCCCGAGGTCCGTGGCTATCCGTTGCATGTCGGCAGGGTCCAGGTACTCGGTGTCCCGGGCACCAGCCTCCCGGGAGATGCTCTCCTCAAAGAGTGTTCCCCCGAGATCGTCCGCGCCGGAGAGGAGCGCCATCCCTGCCATCTTCGTCCCCAGCTTCACCCAGGAGGCCTGGATGTGGTCAAAGTTGTCCAGGAAGAGGCGTGCGACCGCAAAGAGCAGGAGATCCTCCCTGCCGGTCGCCCCGGGCCGGGCCTGCCCCGCGCGATAGAGGGGAGTGTTTTTGTGGACGAACGAGAGCGGGACGAACTCGGTGAACCCTCCGGTCTCGTCCTGGATGTCCCGGAGAACCGCAAGATGCCGCGCGCGATCCGCCTCGCTCTCGCAGTGGCCGTACATGATCGTCGCTGTCGACCGGATACCGAGGCTGTGCGCTTCCCTGATAATCCGGGCCCAGGTTGCGGTGTCGATCTTGTCCGGGCATATCACCGCGCGGACCTCGTCGACCAGGATCTCGGCCGCCGTCCCGCAGAGGGTGGAAAGACCCGCGCTCTTCATCATCTCCAGCACTTCCCGGGTGGAGATGCCGCTCTTTCTTGCGGCATAGGCCACCTCCATCGGGTTGCTCGCGTGGATATGGACCCCGGGGGCCTCGTCCCGTATCCAGGAATAGACATCAGTGTAAGATTGCGCGTCGAATTCAGGGTGGAGGCCGCTCACCGTGCAGACCTCGGTCACGTTGCGCTCATGCGCCTGCCGTGCCTTCACCCGCACCATTGCCTCATCATGGAAGAAAATATCGGGGTCCCCTGGTTTTCGGGAAAACCCGCAGAACCCGCAGGCATTCACGCAGAGGTTGGTGACGTTGATGTTCTGGTTGCGGACGTAAGTGACGATGTCGCCGACTTTCTGTTCCCGGAGATCGTCCGCGGCGGCAGCGATCTCCCAGACGCCCCGGTCGCGCGTTTTCATGAGACAAATTGCCTCCTCCTCCGTGAGCCGATGACCGGCAAACACATCTTTAAGCACCTGTCGCAGTCGCAGCGTCACGCACCTCATTCCTCCCGATGCGATACGTTGATCTGGCGCGGTCAGGAGAAGAACCTTCGGGTGCTTTCGACGGTGGTGCATACACTTATCAGTTCCGGGGAGTACTCCGGCGGCCATGGCTCAACAGATCCTGTGCCACCAGCGCACAAGGCTCAGCTACAAGGACGCATACGGCTACGTCATCCCGGTCGGGAACACCAGCCTGATGACCTGGGTGACCGACGAGGGGATGATCGGGACGGACGGCTTCGATATCGAGGCACTGGCAAACGTCGGGGTCCCCGCGGCGATCGTCGGCGTCTCGGAAGAATCGACCCTGGATACCCTCGACGACTTGATGGATGCCGAGGTGAAGGCGACAAATCTCCCGGCGGTACAGCGCCGCATCGAGATCGGGATGCCGGGGAGGGAGGCCTTAAACAGGATGTGAATCGGCTTTGCACCTCAGCCGGTGCAAACCGGTCTTCGACCGGCCTTACACCTCAGCCGATGTAAACCGGTCTTCGACCGGCCTTACACCTCAGCCGATGTAAACCGGTCTTCGACCGGCCTTACACCTCAGCCGATGTAAACCGGTCTTCGACCGGCCTTACACCTCAGCCGGTGCAAACCGGTCTTCGACCGGCCTTCGACCGGACTCACACGATTTCGTAGGTCGTTGTCCGCTGGCGGAGCGTTCGGCCGAGATCCTCGGCGACCCGCTGCATCTCGCCCGGGTCCAGGTAGTCGGCGCCCTCGCCGCCGGCATCCGTGCTGACGTCGTCGCAGAACATCGTCCCGCCGAGGTCGTCGCCGCCCGCAAGAAGTCCGAGCTGCGCCATCTTCGTCCCGACCTTGCCCCAGGAGATCTGGATGTGATCGAAGTTGTCCAGGAAGAGACGCGCGACCGCAAAGAGCAGGAGATCTTCCCGGCCGGTGGCGCCCGCGGGCGCGAGACCCTTCTGGTAGAGAGGCGTATTCTCGTGGAGGAAGGAGAGCGGGACCAGTTCGGTGAACCCGCCGGTCTCGTCCTGGATCTCCCGGAGGATCACGAGGTGCCGGGCGCGGTCTGCCTCGCTCTCGCATGAGCCGTACATGATCGTCGCCGTCGAGCGGATGCCCTGATTATGGGCCTCTTTGATGATCCGGACCCAGGTCGCCGTGTCGCACTTGGCCGGGCAGATCACCCGCCGGACGTCGTCGACCAGGATCTCGGCCGCCGTCCCCTGCAGGGTGCCGAGGCCTGCATCACGCAGGCGCTCGATCGCTTCTACCGTCGAGAGATCGCTCTGTTTCGCCGCCCAGGCGATCTCATCCGGACTTGCGGTGTGGATGTCCACGCCGGGCGCCGCCTCCCGCACGCAGGAGATGAGGTCGATATAAGATTCCAGCGTGTATTCCGGATGGACACCGGAGAGCAGGCATATCTCGGTGACCCTCCGCGCCATCGCCGTCCGGGCCTTCTCCCGGATCGCATCGATATCGTCGCAGAATGCCTCCGGGTCGTCTGCTCGCCGCCCGAACCCGCAGAACGCGCAGAGATTCTTGCAGATATTGGTGACATGGATGTTCTGGTTGCGGACGTAGGTGACGGTGTCGCCGACTTTACGTTCCCGGAGTTCGTCCGCGGCGGCAGCGATCTCCCAGACGCCCCGGTCGCGCGTCGAGAGGAGACGGACGGCCTCCTCCTCCGTGAGCCGGTGGCCGGCGAGTGTATCGTCGAGCAGGGTATGCAGCGAGTACGGCATGGTAGCAGCTCTCTTGTAGTTCCGGAATTATCCCTTTTCCTTTTTGCGCCGCGCAAGGACGAAGTCGTGGATGAGGATGATAAGGATGACGACGACGGCGAACTCCACGAGGTGCAGAGGCAGGTAGCCGATGAGCGGCACCGCGACGAGGGCTTTCCCCACGATCCACTCCTTCTTCACCGGCTCGATCACCCCAATGCCGGAGATCCGGAGGTTCGGCTGGTCGGTGTAGGGGTTGTTGTCGCCTTTGGTGATGTAGCCGCCATGCGGGTCATCGTAATAGGCCCCGAGCCCCGACTCTTCCACGGCGGCGGTATCGACGTAGGTCATCGCCCGGTGGATGATCGGGTGGACGGAATCGGCACCGTTCGGCCGGTAGACGATCACGTCGCCGTAGTTCCCGAAGGATGAATGCCCGGCATGCTGCCCCTCGGCCCAGGTCGTCAAGGGGCCGAACCGGTCCTCGTCGACGACGAGCACCAGGTCGCCGACGTTCATGTTCGGGACCATGCTCTCCGACTCGATCGTGACCACCGCCGGCCAGGTGCCGGCAAAGAGGTAGAGAAGAAGGGCAATACCGCCCACGACGGCGACGACCCAGAGGAGGTCCCGGGCGAGCGAGATGACCGGGTGGTCGCTCTCCCGGAACGCCGTGAGGGTCGATGCTGCACGCTGCAGCCAGGTGGTATCCGACATTTGTTCTAAAGAGATTGCTATCCTTCATATACATAGGTTCTCCGGGATGCCCGAACCGGTGTCGGAGCGCGAGAAGGATAAACCCATATTGCCCGGGGGAGAATAACATGAAGTCCATGCTCGCCAACGCCGAGATCGTACGCCGGTTCCTTGCGCTGAAGCATCAGGTCCATCCCGACGTGGTGAGTTACATCCGTGAGCAGAACGACCCCTCACTCATCGACCGGATAGCGGCAGGAGTCCCGGGCGATACCCTGGTCGTCTCGGCGGAGCATATCCCGGGCCTCCGGAAAGTCCGGGACGGCACCCGGTTCCTGGTCGACCCGGAACTCGAGGTGATCATGGGGAGCGCCGGGACCACCGGGAGCGTCAGCGGTCACGAGGACGCCGTCCACTACTTCAGGGACCGCTACAACAACCTCTCCTCGATGCTCCGGGGCCGGATGACCGTAATGCCGATCGAGGCACTGGCGAAGTCTCCTCACCGCTACCGGGATGAAGAGTGCAGCATCATCGGGATGGTGGCCGATGTGCGGACGACCGCCAAAGGGCATCGGCTCGTCGAGGTGGAGGACCCCACCGGGGCCATCCGGGTGCTCTTCAACAAAGGAAGGGACGATGCCTTTGCGGAAGCGGAGCGGATCCTCCCCGACGAGGTGATCGGGGTCAAGGGAAAACTCTCAAGCGACGGCGGGCTCTTCTTCGCCGAACAGCTCTCCCGGCCCGATGTCCCCATCAACAACGCCCCGTTCAAGAGCGATAGGCCGGGGAAAGCGGTCCTGATCTCCGACGTCCATGTCGGGAGCGACACCTTCCTCGAAGAGGCGTGGAACCGGTTCGCCGACTGGCTCCAGGACTCCGATGCCGGCTATCTCCTGATCGCCGGTGACCTCGTTGATGGCATCGGGATCTACCCCGGACAGGAGAACGAACTGACGATCAAGAACATCTACGAGCAGTACGACGTCTTTGCCGAGATGCTCCGCGACCTCCCCTCCCGGATCCGGATCGTCGCCGCCCCGGGGAACCACGACGTTGTCAGGATGGCCGAGCCGCAACCGGCGATCCCGCCGGAGTTTACCACAAGATTCCCGTCAAACTGCACCCTCGTCGAGAATCCCTGCCTCTTGAACCTCCAGGGCGTCCGGGTCCTGATGTATCACGGCCGGTCGATCGACGACATGATCGGGCTCATCCCCGGGGCGAGTTACGAGCGGCCCGGAGAGATCATGGATGAGATGCTGAAACGCCGGCTGCTCGCCTCTCCCTACGGCATGCGGACTCCCATCGCCGCGATGAAGAACGACCGGCTCGTCATCGACCCGCTCCCCGAGATCCTCCTCACAGGACACGTCCATATCTGCGGTGTCACCCGCTACCGGGGCGTCCTCGGGGTGAACACCGGCACCTGGCAGTCCCAGACTGCGTTTCAGAAACAGATGAATATCAATCCGACACCGGCGCGCGCGTTTGTGATCGATCTTCAGACGCTCCAGCCCGAAGTTATGGATTTCAGTTAACTATCACGGGATCTCCCGGATCTTTTCCGCATATTTAAAAGTGTTGAATACCTTTGTATATTACTCAATCGGAGGAATAGAAAGAGATGGATCTGGTATACCTGGCGCCCGTGGGTGCCATCCTCGCTCTCCTGTTTGCAGGATACTCATATACGAGTATCAGGCGGGAGGGCACGGGTACCGAACTAATGCAGAAGATTGCTGCCGCCATCCATGAGGGGGCAATGGTCTATCTGAACAGACAGTATCGCGCTATCGCAATATTCGTCATCGTGCTCGCCGTCGTCCTTGCGGTCGTGATCAATCCGCTCACGGCCGCCTGTTTCGTGCTCGGCGCGGCACTCTCAGCGACTGCCGGCTACATCGGCATGTTCACCGCCACGGCGGCAAACGTCCGGACGACGAACGCCGCGCGGCGCGGGATCGCGGATGCGTTCCGTGTCTCGTTCGCGAGCGGCTCGGTCATGGGCATGGCCGTGGTCGGGCTTGGGCTTCTCGGGCTCTCGATTGCCTATCTGGTCATCAGCACCGTAACAGGGCTGGCTCAAGCCGAAGTGCTCACCATCGTGACCGGGTTCGGTCTCGGTGCAAGTTCGATCGCGCTCTTCGCCCGTGTCGGCGGCGGTATCTTCACCAAGGCCGCGGACGTCGGGGCCGACCTCGTCGGCAAAGTCGAGGCGGGCATCCCCGAGGACGACCCCCGGAACCCGGCCGTCATCGCCGACAACGTCGGTGACAACGTCGGCGACGTCGCCGGCATGGGTGCCGACCTCTACGAATCCTACGTCGGCTCGATCATCGCTGCAATGGTCCTCGGCGTCGCCGTCGCGGCCACGCAGTTCCCGAACGCGGAGCTCATGAACGTGATCGTCCTCCCGCTGTTGATCGCGGCAGTCGGCATCGTCGCGTCCATCATTGGTTCGCTCTTCGTCCGGACGAACAAGACCGAGAGCAGCGCCATCCACATGGCCTTCAACAAGGGTCTCCTGGCCGCGATGGTCGTGACGGTCGCCGCAACCTACTTCCTGGTGACTCAGCTCCTCGGAGCGGAGTACATCGGGGTCTTCTACGCAACCGTCGCCGGTCTCGTCGCAGGGTTCGCCATCGGCCTGATCACCGAGTTCTACACCTCCTTTGACCGGAGCCCGACGCTTGCCATCGTCAAGTCCAGCGAAACCGGGGCCGCGACCACCATCATCACCGGGTTTGCAAAGGGGATGGAGAGCACCCTCTGGCCGGTCCTGATCATCGCCGTCGCGATCTTCATCTCCTACCAGGTCGCAGGCCTCTTCGGTATTGCGATCGCCGCCGTCGGCATGCTCGCGACGCTCGGGATCTCCCTCTCCGTCGACGCTTACGGCCCGGTCGCCGACAACGCCGGCGGCATCGCCGAGATGTCCCACCAGAAGCCCGAAGTCCGCGAGATCACCGACACCCTGGACGCCGTCGGGAACACCACCGCCGCCATCGGTAAGGGGTTCGCCATCGGCTCTGCGGCCCTGACGGCGCTCGCCCTCTTCGCCGCCTACACCCAGGCGGTCGGCCTCTCGGTCATCGACGTCTCAGTCCCGAACGTTTTCATCGGCGTCCTGATCGGTGCGATGCTTCCCTTCCTCTTCTGCTCCATCACGATGATGGCTGTCGGAAAGGCAGCATACAGCATCGTCCACGAGGTTCGCCGCCAATTCAAGGAGATTACCGGTCTCATGGAGGGGACGGCCGAGCCTGATTACACCTCCTGCATCGCCATCTCCACACGGGCGGCGCTGCGTGAGATGATCCTGCCCGGCGTCCTCGCCGTCGCCGCACCGCTCGCCGTTGGGATCGTCCTCGGCCCCGAGGCGCTCGGCGGTCTACTCGTCGGCTCGCTTGCATCCGGGTTCCTCCTCGCCGTCACAATGGCGAACTCCGGCGGAGCCTGGGACAACGCAAAGAAGTACATCGAGCAGGGCCACCTCGGCGGCAAGGGCTCCCCGGCCCACAAGGCGGCGGTCGTCGGCGACACCGTGGGCGACCCCTTCAAGGACACCTCGGGCCCCGCCATCAACATTCTCCTGAAGCTGATGTCCATGGTCGCGCTGGTCTTTGCGCCGCTGATCCTGGTCGTTTAACCCAACCTACTTTTTTTATCCCCGCGTCCGCCCAACGTCCATACCTTCTTCCCGCGCGCGGACAATCATATCCTGCGTACGGATCAGGAGGTAACAAACCGCATGCTCCGCATCTATCGGACGGTTAAAGCGGCTCCGGTGCCGCAAACGGAGGAGACCGACCGGTTCGCGCCCGGTTCCTGGGTCTCCCTGATCCACCCCTCGATCGAGGAGATCGAAGAGGTCGCGGCAAACCTCTCCGTCCCGGGGGATTACCTCCGTGCGGCGCTCGACGAGGAGGAGCGCCCGCGGACCGAGAGCGAGAGCGGCATCACCCTGATCGTCATCGACATCCCGATTCCCTACCCCGAGCAGACGATCCTCTACACGACGATGCCCCTCGGGATCATCGTTACCCCCGATACCATCATCACGGTCTGTCTCCGCGAGAACCCGATCGTCCAGGACTTCGCGAACGGCCGGGTGAAGTCGTTTTATACCTTCAAGAAGACCCGGTTCGTGCTCCAGATCCTCTTTTTGAACGCATCCTACTTTCTCCAGTACCTGCGCCAGATCGAGCGGATATCCGACCGGATCGGGCCGGAACTGAACCAGTCGATGCGGAACCGGGAGCTGATCCAGTTGATGAACCTGAAGAAAAGTCTCGTCTACTTCTCGACGTCGCTTCGGAGCAACCAGATCGTCCTCGAGAAGACCCTGACGTTCCAGCCGCTCCGGATGTACGAGGAGGACACCGACCTCCTTGAGGACGTCATCATCGAGAACAAGCAGGCGATCGAGATGGCGAACACCTACTCGACGATCCTCACCGAGACGATGGACGCCTTCGCCTCGATCATATCAAACAACTTCAACAATATCTTAAAACTCCTCACCTCGATAACCATCATCCTCGCGATCCCCACGATGATCGCGAGTTTCCTCGGCATGAACGTCCCGGTCCCCCTCGAGGGCGACCCGAACGGGTTCCTGATCATCCTCGTCCTCTCCCTGATCGTCTCCTCGCTCATCGCGGTGGCCATCAACCGGAAGGGCTGGCTTTAGGATCTCTCAGGCAGAGCACACCTCATCGCCCACCCCACCGCAACATTTATCTCCATATTCTACATTATTGATCGTGATAAAATTCACATGATAGATCATGTAAGATAGGGGCGCCACACGGGAGGAGGTGCCTGGCGGGGCCGGCACGGGTCGCCGGCGGCCCCACGTACAGGAGCACGACCACGGACCGATCGGCCATAACGGTCGGCGGACCCGGCAGATCATTCCGCTTTTGCACGGCATCGGACCCATGCGGGTTCTGACCGGGGCAATCCGGCATGATTAATCATGTAAAATTGGTACAATGGAACAGACGTTCGCCGTGAAACTGGAGGAGAAGCGCTACACCCCCGACCCCCGGTGCAGGGCGGCTGCTTGGGTGCCGGATTACGCGCAGGCTTACAGCGAGTTCATGCGTGACCCGGAGGGGTTCTGGGACGGCATTGCCAGGGAACTTGAGTGGTTCGAGCGCTGGGACCGGGTGAAGGAGTGGGATTACCCCTACGCAAGGTGGTTCGTCAACGGGAAGCTCAACATCACCGCGAGCTGCCTGGACCGCCACGCCGCTGGCGACCGGAAGGATAAGTCGGCGGTCGTCTGGCGCGGGGAAGCGGGGGAGGAGCGGGTCCTCACCTACGATCACCTTTACCGCGAGGTGATGCGGTTTGCAAACGGCCTGAAGTCCCTCGGCGTCGGGAAGGGCGACCGGGTCTGCATCTACATGCCGCTCGTCCCCGAGCAGATCGTCGCGATGCTCGCCTGCGCCCGGATCGGGGCCGTCCACTCGGTCGTCTTCGGCGGATTCGGGTCCGACGCGCTTGCGATGCGGATCAACGACGCGGGGGCGAAGGTTCTCGTCACGGCAGACGCCGGCTACCGGCGGGGAAAAGCCGTCCCCCTCCTGGAGATCGCAAGAGAGGCGCTCGGCCATGCGCCGTGCGTCGAACGGGTCGTCGTCCTCAGGCGTGAGACGCCGGCCACCGATCTAGACCCCGCCCGGGAGGTTGATTACGGCGACCTTGTGGCCCACGCGGCGCCGGACTGCCCGGCGGAGGTGATGGACGCCGAAGACCCGCTCTTCATCCTCTACACGAGCGGTTCGACCGGCAAGCCCAAGGGCATCGTGCATGTCTGCGGCGGTTATGCGGTCGGGACCTACTACACGACGAAGTGCGTCTTCGACGTCAAGGAGGACGACGTCTTCTGGTGCACCGCCGATCCCGGCTGGATCACCGGCCATAGTTACATCATCTACGGCCCGCTCGCAGTCGGGACGACCGTCGTCATCGCCGAAGGGACGCCGGATTACCCGGACCCGGGCGCATACTGGCGGCTGGTCCAGGACCTCGGGGTGACGATCTTCTACACCGCCCCGACGGCCATACGGATGTTCATGCGTTACGGCGACGAGTGGCCGGCGAAGTATAATCTCTCAACGCTGCGGGTGCTCGGCTCCGTCGGCGAACCGCTCAACCCCGAGGCGTTCGAGTGGTATTATCATACGATCGGCGGCGGCCGGTGTCCTGTCGTGGATACCTGGTGGCAGACCGAGACCGGGATGCACATGGTGACCACAATGATCGGCGAAGCGATGAAGCCGGGGTTTGCCGGAAAACCTGTTCCGGGCGCCGTCGTCGACGTCGTCGACCGGGCAGGGAACCCGGTCCCGCCCGGCACCGGCGGGTTCCTGGTCATCAGGGAACCCTGGCCGGCGATGCTCCGGACGGTTCACGGCAACGACGAACGCTACCGCACTTACTGGAACACCATTCCCGGGTGCTACATCGCAGGCGATCTCGCGGTGAAGGACGAGGACGGCTACATCATGATCATCGGCCGGGCCGACGACCTGATCGTCGTCGCCGGGCACAACATCGGGACCGCAGAGGTCGAGAGCGCGCTCGTCTCCCACGACGCGGTGGCGGAGGCAGCAGTCATCGGGAAACCCGACACCCTGAAGGGCAACATCATCAAGGCGTTCGTCACCCTCCGCGTGGGGGTGAGCCCCGGCGACGGCCTCACTGACGACCTCGCCCGCCATGTCAGGAAGAGCCTCGGGCCCGTCGCGGTTCCGGCCGAGATCGAGTACATGGACCGGCTCCCAAAGACCCGGAGCGGCAAGATCATGCGCCGGGTCTTAAAAGCCCGGGAGCTCGGCATGGACCCGGGGGACATCTCAACGCTCGAGGAGTAGACGGCCATGCCGGACACACCGACGATCTTCGGGCTGCCCCCAGAGAAGGGGCGGTGGGGGCTTGTCGCCCTCGGCCTCGTCATCAACCTCTGCCTCGGGAGCATCTACTCCTGGAGCGTCTTTGTGGCACCGCTCGCGGCGCACTTCACCGCGACGCTCGGCCGGGAGGTGACAGCTGCGGAGGTCCTCCTCCCGTTCTCGGTCTTCCTCGCCTTTTTCGCGATAGCGATGCCGCTCGCCGGGAAGTACATCGAGCGCTACGGACCGCGGAAGGTGACGATCGTCGGCGGGCTCCTCACCGGCCTCGGGTGGCTCCTCGCCTCGACGGCGACGTCGGTCGAGGCCCTCTACGCTGTCTACGGGGTTGTCGGCGGTCTCGGGGTCGGGATCGCCTACGGGGCGCCGGTCGCTGTCGCGGCCCGGTGGTTCCCGGACCGGCGGGGGCTCGCCGTCGGGCTCGCCCTGCTCGGCTTCGGGTTCTCGGCCTTCGTCACCGCGAACGCGGCAGGAGCCCTGATAGCTGCGTATGGGGTTATGACGACGTTTCAGGTCTTCGGGGCCGCGCTGATCGCCATCCTGGTCCTCTCGGCCCTGCCGCTCCGGTTCCCGCCGGAGGGCTGGCGGCCGGCAGGCTGGTCGGCGCCCGCGCCCGGGGTCGGAACGACGCCGGTCTGCGAGTGTGACCGGCGGGCGATGCTCCGGACGGGGGCCTTCTACGGGCTCTTCGCCTGCTACTTCGTCGGCTGCCTCGCGGGGCTCATGGCGATCTCGATCGCAAAACCGGTCGGGACCGAGCTCGCCGGGGTCGATGCGGGGCTCGCGACGCTCCTCGTCGGGTTCTTCGCCGTCTTCAACGGGCTGGGTCGGCCGGCGTTCGGCGGGCTTGCGGACAGGATAACCCCGCAGAAGACGGCGATGCTGACGTTTGCGCTGATCGCGGCGGCCTCCGTCCTGATGTGGCTTTCGCCCGGCGTGCCCGCCTACATCGTCGCGTTCGCCGTCCTCTGGGGATGTCTCGGGGGCTGGCTTGCGATCGCGCCGACGGCGACGGCCTCGTACTTCGGGACGTGCGACTACCCGCGCTGCTACGGGGTCGTCTTCCTCGCCTACGGTGCAGGCGCCATTGCCGGGCCGCAGCTCGCGGGGTTCATCCGGACGGCGACCGGGACATATCTCGGGGTCTTCCCGTGGGTCGCGGCCCTCGCGGCGGCGGGGTTCGCCGCCGCCTGGCTCCTGATGCGCCCGCCGGCCACCGTTCCGGCACCGGTGGAGGAGAGCGAAGGGGAAAGCGCTACGCCTTCTCCGTGAGCCCGAGCCGCCGGAGCACACCCGCGGCCGCACTCATCCCACCGTCCAGGTAGACGGCACCGATGAGCGCCTCCAGGCACTCGGCGAGGACCCGGCCGGATGTCCAGACCTTCTGGGCAGCCTCGCCCTTCCCCCACCGGACGTAGTCGGCGAGATCGAGGTCTTCCGCGAGAGCGCGGAGCCGGGTCATGTTCACCAGGTTCATCTTTTTGTTGGTGATCGCGCCCTTGTCGTGCGCGCCATCGGTGACCACCGCCTCCACGACGGCCACGTTGATGACCGCATCGCCGAGGGTGGCGAGAGCGTCCATGTGGGCATCCGAAGGAAGGCCCGCCTCCAGGGCATAGGCGAGGCGGGTGAGCGCCCGTGTAAGAAGTGCCCGCCCCCTGAACGTATAGCCGATCCGCTCCTCGACTTCGCCCGGGTTCCGGCGGCTGGCGTCACTGTGGCGCATAAAAAAGGGTTACTCCAGGACTTCCGCCTTCTCGATCCGGACGGGGGTCCTCGGCTTATCGGCGGAGTCCGTCTTCACCTTCCCGATCCTGTCGACGATGTCGAGCCCCTCCACCACCTCGCCGAATACCGGGTGGGCGCTCGGCGTCCTGGGGTTGTCCCAGTCGAGGTAAGTGTTGTCCACCAGGTTGATGAAGAACTGGCTGCCGCCGGAGTTCGGGCGTCCGGTGTTCGCCATCGCGATCGTCCCCCGGACGTTCGAGTGGCCCTTCACGAACTCGTCGGTGATGGTGTAGCCCGGCCCGCCCGTCCCGGTGCCGGTGGGATCGCCGCCCTGGATCATGAAGTTGGCGATGACCCGGTGAAAGATCGTGCCGTCGTAGAACCCGGACCGGACCAGTTTCTCGAAGTTCCCCGCGGTCACCGGCATGTCGTCATAAAGGCGGATCGTGATGTCTCCCATGGTCGTGTGGAGCACGACGTTCTTCTCTGCCATAATCATTAACTCCGTTATGGTATTGTCCCGTTTTTCTACTTATACTGATGGAGGGCGGCATGCCGGGAGGCCCTGCAGCCGGGACCGGTTCACCCGGTAAACTACATAACATAAACAAACCCGATAAGTAAAAATAATTTATATGATTAGCCCGGAAGTATATGCATGCACTCCGGAGCGAACATTCCCCATCCGACCTTCGGCAGCGGAGGGGTCCCCGGATGAACCGCCGGGCACCGGTCTTCATCATCACCGGCGGGCAGGGCCAGTGCAAAACGACGTTTCTGCACCTGGTGCTCGGGCTCATCGTCGGGCTGAACGTGCGTGTCCGCGGGGTCATCGCCCCCGGACACATGCGGGACGGGCGGAGGTCGGGGTTCACCCTCGTCGACCTCGCCACCGGCGAGCACGAAGAACTCTGTTCGATCGACCCCGATCCCCGGTGCGAGGCCCACGGCCGGTTCTACTTCCAGCCTGTTGGGCTCGCGTTCGGCCGCCGGGCGCTCGCGCCGCCGGATTCCCGGGAGACCGATCTGATGGTCATCGATGAAGTGGGGAGGTTCGAGCTCCAGGGCGGGGTCTGGGCGGAGCAGCTCGACCGCCTGCTCGCGCACCCGCACCCGCCGATGGTCTGGACGGTCCGGCGCCGGCTCCTCCATACCGTCGTCGAGCGCTGGAACATCCAGAACCCCGTCGTGGTGGACGTCGGGAGCGCGAGCGTCATGGAGACCGCGGAAGCCGTGATGGATGCCGTCTGGGAGTGGCGGGAGGCGCAGGCGTTCTCCCCGGTTCCGGTGCCTCCGGTTCCGGGAGATTGTATCGGCGCTCCAGCGCTGTTTGCGGATACGGCTGCCGGGGCGCCGCGGAGCACCCCGGTGATCCTCCGGCGCTGCTACGGCCCGGAGGAATAAGGCGGAACCACCCCTCACTCAATCTCGAGCGCTTTTGCGGCAGCCCGCCCGATCAATTCCGGCGGGATCGCCCCGTACTCCTCGCCGTTGTAGCGGAGCGTCCGGCACTCCGTCCCCTCCTCCCCGCAGGTGTCGCAGGATGCGCAGGATGCACAGGTCGTCGTGGTCACCTCGACCCCTTCGAGGAGTTCCTCGACCGGGATGCCGTTGAAGAGGAGGCTCTCCGGCTCCGCGACCGTCTCGACTATCCGGACGGTGACGCCCTCCATCTCGAGGAGCATGCGGATCTCCGCGAGAACGGCTGCAAGCGTCATCCCGGTCTCCTCAAACTCTTCACGGGTCTTTTCGGCGTTCCCTTCAGCGTGCTTCCATTCGATGACGAGTTCCTTCTTCATGGTGCACCTCCACTGTTGGTAGCGATGAGACATCTTCCTGCCGCTATACCGGATCAGATCCTCCGCGGCATGCTCCGCCTGTGCAGGTGCATCGCGGCGGCGGTGAAGACCAGGGCAAAGAGGGCAAGCGCCGCGATATCGACCAGTACCGGGAAGTGGTGTGCGCCGGAAAACGCGTAGCGGACGACGTCCGTGAAGTAGGTGAGCGGCGAGCAGGCCGCAAGCATGAGCCCCCACGCCGGCATCTGCTCCAGAGGGACGAAGATGCCAGATATGAAGACGAGCGGGAACTTCAGGAGGGTGGAGAGCATCATGATGTTCGAGGGGACGTTTGTCGGAGGGACGGCAAGGAGCATGCCGATTGCCGAAAAGCAGCATGCTGCAATGGGGATTGATACCACGAGCACGATGCCGTGCAGGAGGGGCAGACCGAGCCCGACCGCGAGGAGGATGGTGACCGCCGTGGCCCCGATCCCGAAGAGGACGGAGGCGATCATGTCCCCGAGGACGATCGCCTCGATGGTGACGGGGCAGGTGGCAAGGCGTTCGAGTGTCCTTGCCTGCCCTTCCCAGGGGAAGATTGCCGGCGAGACGGCGGTCGCGGTGAAGAAGAGGGTCATCCCCACGAGCCCGGAGAGGAGGAACGCGAGAGGGAGGTCCCGGCCGCCCAGGAAGAAGGCCAGAAAGAGGAAGATCGGCATGAAGATCCCGAAGATGAGCACCGGGCCCTTGAGGTAGTAGACGCGGATGTCTTTCCTGGCGATCGCCCACGCCCGCCGCGCCTGCTCGCCGTACGCCGCCGGGTTCACGGTTGCTCCTCCCCGGTCAGCCGCAGGAAGACCTCGTCGAGCGATGGGGCGAGGGTATTTAAGGTGAGGATCGCCACACCGCAATCGCCGCCGAAGGCCACGAGAGACCGGATGGTGAGATCCGGATCCTCCGTAACGATCCGCCACTTATCCCCCGTCCGGTTCACTCCGGCCACGCCGTCGAGTCCCGCGAGGACGTCGGCAAAGACCGGCCGGTCGAAGCTCACCTCAAGCCGGTGCACGCGGTCGATCGCGGCCTTCAGCCTCTCGGGCGCGTCGATCGCGACGATCTTCCCGGCACGGATGATGCCTATGCGGTCGCAGAGGCGGTTCGCCTCCTCCATGTTGTGGGTGGTGAGGAAGATGGTGGTTCCGTCCGCGTTCAGGTCGCGCAGCAGGACGAGGATCATCTGCGTGCTCTGCACGTCAAGCCCGCTCGTCGGTTCGTCGAGAAAGAGGAGCTCGGGCTCGTGGAGGAGCGCCATGGCGAGGATGAGCCGCTGTTTCATCCCCTTCGAGTAGCCCCGCACCTTCTGGTCCTTCCTCCCGTAGAGACCAAGGGTCTCGAGGAGGTCGCGTGACCGCCGTTCTGCCCGGGTGCGGTCGAGCCCGTAGAGGTCGCCCATCAGCATGAGGTTCTGCCACGCGGTGAGCTCGACGTAGGCGTTCGAGGTCTCGGGGACGACGCCGAACCGCTGCTTCGCCCGGACGGGTTCTTTTCGGATATCGTGGTCGAAGATCCTCACACTCCCGCCGTCCATCGGGACGACGCCGGTGAGCATCCGCGTGGTGGTGGTCTTCCCGGCGCCGTTCGGCCCGAGGAACCCGAATATCTCTCCTTCCCGGACCTCGAACGAGACGCGGTCCACGGCGGTGACGGTGCCGAAGGTCTTTGTGAGGTTCTCGACCTCGATCACGTTCGGCATGCCATCTCCTCCCGACCGGCCCGGCCGCCGGGGAAAGACGCGACCGTCTGTGCAGAGCTCAGTATTTCGTTAACGATCTCCCCGGTCACGGCGGGACCCATCCTGGAGAATACTCTAGAGTTGAAATATAAAAACACACGTTATCAGGCGAGTAGGGGCCGTACGTGATGCCATGGAACTGTCAGGGTATTCCGGCTCACTGGGTCACCAGCGTTCGCGCAGTCTTCCGCTCAAAAAGAGAAGAGTTTCTTTACCCCTGAACCAATGCATCCTTCGTCTTTTTTCTCACTCCCGCCTGTCATGCGATCAGCATTGCCGCGAGAAGATAGACCCCGATCCCGACGAAAAGCACCCCGACGATGCGCCGCGTCCAGTACTCGAACTTCTCCGCCGCCTTCATCGCGCTCCCTACCTTCGCAATCCCGGTCACCATGATCAGCGAGAACGCGATCACCGGCAGAGCGGTCGCGACCGCAAAGACCGCCGGCACCCCGAGCGGGTCGGAGGTCCGGAGCGCCAGCGGGACCAGCATCGCAAAGAAGAGAACCGCCGAGAACGGGCAGAAGGTCAGTGCGAAGAGCACACCGAGGAGAAAACTTCCCGAGAGCCCCCGGTCGGCAACCCGCTCTTTGAACGCGGCAAAACGCCTGCCGCCGCCCCCAAAGGAGGGGAGTGGGACGAGATCGAGCATCACGACCCCGATGGCGATCAGCAGCGGGCCGACCAGCATCTCCCCCCAGGACTGGAGGAAGAGCGAGATCCCCTGAACGGAGAGGCCGAAGATGACGATCAGCGCCGCGAGCCCGACGTAGACGACCATCCTCCCCGCGCTGTAGAGCGACCCGGCGAGGAGGGTCTGCCCCGGGCTCCCTATCCGGCGGGAGAGATAACCGATCGCGGCGACGTTCGTCGCGAGCGGACAGGGGGAGAGGGCCATCATCAGCCCGATGAAGAACGCGGCGACGAGAGGAACGCTGCTCGTCCCCATCGTTTCCATGAACCCCATCAGGCTCATTGCGAGAAGTCCCCTGCAAGGCGCATCTCGATCAGCGCATTGAGGTACTGCATGAATCCGGGTTTATCGTTGAGTTTGTACCAGACCCGCGTATCCTCTTCTTTGTAGAATCCGCCCCGGTCGTCGTAGGTGCCGACCCAGAGCGACGAGCCGGTCGCACCATAGCGCTCGACGAACTCCTTCTTTTCCGGGTCGGCGATATCGATGTGGTCGAAGATCACCTTCCCGGAGCCAAGTTCTTCGGGGAAGTGCGTCTTCACGGTCTCTTCGGCATAGTCACCGAGCACCACGCAGGAGTAGCACTGGTTCGGCGCGGTGAAGTGGATGACCTCGACTTTCGTGACGGTGCCGTTGAGCGGCGAGACTGATGCGGCGTCCGCTCCGCCGGGTGCTGTCGTGCACCCCGCAGAGAGGGCGGTCAACGCCAGGAGGACCGACAGCGCAACGATCGGCAGGATCTTCCGGGCGAGGGCGCTACAAGGGAACTGTTCCTGTGTGCGCCCGGGTTCGGAGTTACTCACGTGTGTTCGTCTCATCAGGGACACCCCTGGTGCTGGGATATCATTACAAGATATCTTGAAATGGCGCTGACCTGTTGTTCAACCGGATATATAATTCATTCTGGTGAGCACCGGGAGAAGTGATCGCCGCCGGTGGGAAAGCAGCCTGCCCGATCTTGCATGGAGAGCGAAAGAGCCGGTCAGACACCTGCTAACAAAAAAGGTCTGGAGCCGGCATTCATCCCCTGATCGCATCCATAACGGCGGCCGAGAGGCGCTCGATCTCGTCGAACCGGGGTTCGGCCATCCCGTTCTTTGCGATGCCGCAGTCGGTCGCGACGATATGCAGGTGCGGCTCGACCCCGAGCGCCTGTAACTTCTTCCTCCCACAGCAATCGCCGCACCCGTCCAGCATCAGGATGCGATCCGCGTGCCGGACCGCGGCCTCCAGCGACGCCGTCGGCCGGGTTGCCGCGATGCAGGCCTCGATCCTCCCGCCGCACCGGCGCACGAGCGCCGGCCCGGTCTGGGCCGTCAGTTTCCCGGTGTTCGAGACCCCGGAACAGGTGATGACGGTGAACGCCATTCAGACCGCCCCGAACGCCGTATCGATCCGGGGGAAGAGAGGGCAGATCCTTCCCTCCACCACCTGTGGGCGTGCGGAACGATGGGTGCAGACGAAGAAGAACCTCTTCCTCACGATCTCACTCCAGGCCAAGCGCCTTCAGCACCGCCCGGGCGATCAGTTCGGGTGGGATCGACTCGTAACGCTCGCCGCCATACTCGACCGCACGGCACTCGACGTCGTCCTGCCCGGTGATACAGGCGCAGGAGGCGCAGGGTGTGCTGGTAACCTCCATGCCTTCGATGAGATCCTCGAGCGGCACGCCGTTGAAGAGGATGCTGTTTGAGTCTGCTACCGCATCGTGCGGAAGGACGTTCTCGACGAATTTGACCGTGATGCCCGCATCTTCAAGGACTGCGCGGATCCGATCGACCGTTTCTCTCACCGCTTTCCCGGTCTCGCCGCACCGCCCGCAGGTGTTCTCGATGTCTCTTCCGATATGCCGCCATTCGACGACGAGGGTATCCGTCGATCCCTCGCAGCCGCAATCGGTACCGCAACCACAGCCGCATCCACCGGAGTCCTCAGGCTTCTGCTCCTGCTTCTCTCTTCCCCGTCCCTCCCAGGCGGCGGAGACAACCGTCTCCACGTCCTCTTCGGAGAGGTCGAGGCCCCCGCCTTTCTCGATCCCGAGGTCCGTGACCACGATCTCCTGGTCGGGCGTAACCCCGGCCATCTCGGCGATCTGGCGGGCGCAGCCGACCGGGCAGCCGTCGATGACGATCACCTCGTCGGCCGCCTCGACCTTCTTCTTGATCGAGGGCGTCCCGACGGCGAGGGATGCCGTGCAGGCGATCTTCCCGTATCCTTCGTTTGTTAACTGAACTGCAGCCTCGTTCGAGATCTGTCCGGCCTTCGATGCGCCGGCGCAGGCGAAGATGATCCGCTTCGTTCCGCCTGCCGGCTCCGCGCCGCCCCCGCAGGTGCACTGCGGCACTGTCTGTTCTGCCATCTCACTTCACTCCAAGCAGTATCTGTTTGATATCCTCGACGCAGGGGACGTGGCCGACGACTTTGGCCTCGCCGTCGACGTAGAGCGCCGGCGTCAGCATCACGCCCCGCTCGATCATCGTATCGAGGTCTTCGATCTTTCGTACATCCGCATCGATCCCGAGGTCACCGACCGCGATCTCGACGTTCTTGATCATCCGCTTGCACTTGGCGCAACCGGTCCCAAATACTTCAATCAGCACCATGGTTTCTCCTCCTCCGGAGAGTGCAGGTCCCGGCGTCCCGCACCCATCCGGCGGAGACGACCGCATTGACGTCCTGAGGGTCGATCCCGAGGTAGCCGGTCGACCGGAGGGGGAGCCCGGCAACGACGATGTACTGGTCGGGCTCAAGACCCAGCCGCTCAAGGATGGCCCGGGCGCAGCCGGTCTCGCAGCCGTCGATGACCACGATGTCGTCTGCAGCCCGCACTCGTTCTATCTCGGGGCCATGCCCGGCGGCGACGGCCGCGACGCCGACAAGGTCACCGTAGCCTTCACGGGCGAGCCACACCGCGCCCCGGCAGGCAAGTTGCCCGGCATACGATCCTCCGCAGCAGGCGACAATTACGCGCCGTTCGCGGGCCATGCCCGTCACCCCTGCAGGATCTCCTTGATCTCCTTGACGTCCGCCACCCGGCCGGAGACCTTGAGTTCGCCGTCGACGGCGAGGGCGGGGGTCAGCATCACGCCGCGGTCCATGATCTCGGTGATATCGTCGACCTTGACGAGTTCGGCCTCGATGCCGAGTTCCTTGATCGCCGCTTCAACGTTCTTTGCAAGCCGCTTGCACTTCGCGCAGCCGGTTCCGAGCACTTCCACCTTCATCGTTTCTTCACCTCGTTCTGGTACTCACGGAGAAGCGCCGCCCGGTAGAGCGGTTCCACCTCCTTCGGGATGTAGTTGTAGATCTTCACCTGTTTGATGAGTTCGTCGCCGATGGCGCCATCGCCCGATAGGGCGAGGGCAACCGTATCGGCCAGGATATCGTCGAGCATCGCAAGCCCGACGACGACCCCGCCGACCTCGATCCGGCGGACGCGCCGCAGGGCTTCAGCGGCACAGCAGGGTTTCTCTCGCTTCTTCGTCTCCATGAGTTCTCTCCTATATGAGTAGCATCCCGTTCCCGTACAGGAACCCGGCGACGGTCGCGAAGACGACCACCAGCCCCACGTAGGCCGCCGTCTTCTTCGCCCCGACGATCCGGGAGATGACGAGGATGGAGGGGAGGCTGATCGTCGGGCCCGCGAGCAGGAGGGCGAGCGCCGGCCCTGCGGCCATGTGCCCGCTGGTGTAGCCGAACGTCGTGCCGATGATCGGGACCTCGAGGAGCGTCGGCATATAGAGGATCGATCCTACGATCGCCGCAAGGAAGTTCGCGCCAAGCGAGTTGTTCCCGAAGTAGGGCTGGAAGGTCTCCGGCGGGAGGAAGAAGGCGATGATCCCGACGAGGAACGTTCCTGCGATCAGGATGGGAAAGATCTTCTTCGTGAGATCCCAGGTCTCCATCCCCCAGTCGGTCACCTCGTCCCTATCGAAGTAGTAGATGAGCAGGACGGCGATCGCGAGGGTGAGGATGTAGACGACCCCGAGCCGAAGCGCCCAGTCGAGCGGTGAAGCGCCGAAGACCAATATCCCTATCAGGAGGGCGAAGAACGCGGGCGTGACCCAGCGCGGCTTCTCCTCCTCGCACGCCCCGGCGACGCTCGGCGCCATCGCCTTTTTCTTGAGCGTCTCGACGTCGGTCGACCGGAAGATCAGCGCCATCGCCAGCCCGATCACGATGGCGAGGACGATCGCAGAGACCGCCCGTGCTATCCCGAGGTCGAACCCGAGCACCCAGGCGGTGTAGATGATCGCGAGGATGTTGATGGCGGGGCCGGCAAAAAGGAACGTCGTTGCCGGACCGATGCCGCTCCCTTTCTTGAGGATCCCGGCGAATATCGGGAGGATGGTGCAGCTGCAGACGGCAAGAACCGTCCCCGATACCGATGCGATCCCGTAGGAGATGTGCCTGGGTGCGTCCGGGCTAAAGTACTTCAGTATCGCGTCCTTCTTGACGAACGCGGCAATGGCCCCGGCGATGAAGAACGCCGGCACCAGGCAGGTGAGGACGTGCGCCGAGAGGTAGTCGAGCACGGAGGCAAGCCCGGATGCCAGAGCGCCGGTGAGTAGGTCGATCATGGTCTGTTCCTTTCTCAGTTCTTGTATGCTCAGTCAGGGATTCAGAGGACGGCGAGGGCCTGGAACGCCACGCCGGCAAGGATGGCGACGCCGAGGATGATCGCCACGAACGCGGCGAGTAGGCGCCGCTCGAAGATCGCGGCAAGCAGTGTTACCTCCGGGATGCTCGCCCCCGCGCCGCCGATGATCAGCGCCATCACGGCGCCGATGCCCATTCCCTTCTCGAGGAGGACGGCGCTCACCGGGATGAGCGTCTCCGCCCGGATGTACATCGGGACGCCGATGACCGCCGCGACCGGGATGGCGAGGGGGTTGTCCGGCCCCGCGACCGCGACGATCAGATCTTCGGGGACGAATCCGTAGATGAACGCCCCGATCCCGGCGCCGAGCAGGAGGTAGGGGAGCACCTGCCGGAACAGACTGACTGCAAAGGAGAACGCTCCCCGGATGCGGGTGCCGTGGCTGCTGTTACAGCCGCACGGCTCCGGCCGGCCTTCGACCATCACGTCCTTGACATAGCGTTCGTAGCCGAACCGGCCGAGGAGCCAGCCCAGCACGACTGCGGCCGTGAAGGTGAAGGCGGCGTAAATGGCGGTCGGGACGACCCCGACGAGCGCGACGAGGAGGGCAAGGATCACCGGGTTTAAGAGGGGGGATGCGAGCAGGAACGACATGCAGACCCCGAACGGGATTCCGATGTCGAGGAGGCCGAGCAGGATCGGGATCGTCGAGCAGGAGCAGAACGGGGTGAGGGCCCCGAACCCGGCGCCGATAATGTTCCCGACACCCTGCCGCCTCCCGGCAAGCACGCTCCGGATCCGCTCTTCGGGGATGTAGGCCTGGAGGAGCCCGACGAGGAAGGTAATTCCCACAAAGAGCAGGATCAGTTCCCCGGCGATGACGACGAAGAACTGTCCGGCGGTGATCAGGTTCGAAGCGGCATCCATGGTCGTTTACTCACCTGTTCTGTTCCTCTTCTGAGACTCGCACGCCGCCCGGGTACGGAACCCCTCGACCCCTCTCCTGCCATGCTCCGCGCCCGGTCACTCCTTCTTCTCGTCCGCCTTCTTCGGCACAATCTTCACGTTGCCGCAGCAGCCGCCGCTGCAGCCGCAGTCGCTCTCCGGTGCAAAAAGATTCTTGATCCGTCCGGCGATGCCTTCCTTCCGGTTTTTGCTGGTGTCGTCCGTCATGGTGCTACGCTCCATCGTTTCAACATTATTTGAAATAGTGTAGTAACGCCACCCGATAAATGTTCTGGTTTCAAAAAGAGTTGAAGCGGGGGGTCAACCAGCGGGCTTGCGGTAAAACCCCTTCAGGCTCGCCGGATAGATCTCACGGATACCCTCCTCGCCGGCGGCGATCGGCCTGACGGGGGCGGGATTCAGAACAGCGTCAGTGAGGTTCTCCGACCGGACAGGGCCGGGGAGCCCGTACCGGTGGAGACCGGAAGCAGGCCCGGAACCGTGAGAACAGACGAGCAAATCGGCGGTTATGACGTCCATGCTCTTTTCTCCTCAGCTGTCGAATGGCTAGCTCGTACCTCGCGCGATAGCAGCGAAAGGTTATAGGTACTTTCGTCTCCCATTATCTCAAAAGAAGGGTGTGATGGTCGGATGGCAGGAGGCGAAGAGTATCAGGAGATATCCCTGCCCCTCCCTCCCGGAGTCGAAGAGTCGCTCTGTCAGTGTGGCGGGATTGCAGGGCTCATAGAACAGTTGCCGGACGATGTGGTGCTTGAGCGGGAGAGCAGCGTTCACCGCGCGCTCGGTGATCCGCTTCGTCTCAAGATCCTCATGATGCTCTCCGTGCAGCCGCTCTGCGTCTGCATCGTCAAGGCGGTGCTCGGCATTGCAGACTCGAAACTCTCCTACCATCTTGGCGTCCTGAAGAAAGCGAACCTGATCGCCGGCGAGGCACAGGGGAACTGGATCATCTACCGCCTGACGACCGAAGGTGGGGCGTGGGCGCAACAGATCGTGGATGACGACGGAAGTTGAAAGATAGGTGGATCTCCGGGGCCCTATACCCCGAGCCCCTCTAAAAACATCCGGTGCAGGCGGAGATCCCCGCCGAGTTCGGGGTGGAAGGCGAACGCCATGTGCCGGCCGCTCCTGACGGCGACAATCCCCTCCGGGATCCGGGCAAGCACCTCGACGCCGCTACCGGCCTCCGTCGCCACCGGCGCCCGGATGAAGACCGCCCGGAAGGGTTCGGCGAGCCCGGCAACCTCGAGCATCGCCTCCCGGGAGTCGACCTGCCGCCCGAAGGCGTTGCGCGCGACATGCATCGGGATGAGGGAGAGGGTCCGCACCCGGGGATCGTCGACCCGATCCGCCGCGAGAACCATCCCCGCGCAGGTGGCGAATATGCCGCCCTCGAACTCCGCTATCGGTTCGTAGAGCCCATTCTTTCCCATCAGCCGGGATATAGTGGTGGACTCGCCGCCCGGGATCGCGAGCGCGTCGAGTCCCGCGAGGTCTGCCGGCATCCGGACCGGCGCGACCGATGAACCCGGCCGGCCCGCGAGCGCCTCCCGGAACGCTGCGATATGCTCCGCGACATCGCCCTGGAGCGCGAGAACGCCGACCTTAACGCCCACGGGTCTGCAACACCTCTTCTTCGCGGAGGAGATGGACGTCGAGGCCCTTCATCGCCTCGCCGAGACCCTTGCTCACCTCGGCGATGACCTTTGCGTCGTCGTAGTGGTTCACGGCCTCCACGATCGCCCGGGCGGTCGCCTCGGGGTTCGCGGACTTGAAGATGCCCGACCCGACGAAGACCCCGTCGGCCCCGAGCTGCATCATCAGCGCCGCGTCGGCAGGGGTCGCGATGCCGCCGGCAGAGAAGTTCACCACGGGAAGACGGCCGAGGTTGGCGCACTCGACGACGAGCTCGACCGGCGCCTCGATCTCGCGGGCCCGGTCGACGAGCTCCTGGCTGTCCATCCCTTTCAGCGCCCGGATCCCGCCCATGATCGCCCGCATGTGGCGGACCGCCTCGACGACGTTGCCGGTGCCGGCCTCCCCCTTTGTCCGGATCATCGCCGCGCCCTCGTTGATGCGGCGCAACGCCTCCCCGAGGTTCCGGGCGCCGCAGACGAACGGCACGGAGAATCGGGTCTTATCGATATGGAACTGCTCGTCGGCGGGGGTCAGCACCTCGCTCTCGTCGACCATGTCCACGCCGAGCGCCTCCAGGATCTGCGCCTCGACGAAGTGACCGATCCGGGCCTTCCCCATCACCGGGATGGATACCGCATCGATGATCTCGACGATCTTCTGCGGGTCGGCCATGCGGGCCACGCCACCGGCCGTTCTGATATCGGCGGGGACTCTCTCAAGCGCCATGACGGCGACGGCACCAGCCTCTTCGGCGAGCTCGGCCTGCTCTGCGTTGACCACGTCCATGATGACGCCGCCCTTCTGCATCGACGCAAAGCCGCGCTTGATCAGCTCGGTGCCAAATCTCAGTTCCTCGAGTTTCATTACTTCTATGTATAGCTCACGAACCCCAATAAAAATAGTGCGGCGATCTCGGCGATGGCGACGATGATCGTCGCCGCCCGGACCGCGCGGACGATCTCGCCGCCCGCCTCCGCGAGCGTCCGTTCCGCATCGCCGATCGTGTAGATGCCGGGCTTCTCGAGCCGGATGCCGACCCCGCCGGCGATGACGGACATCGGGATCCCTCCGTTGAACCCCGGCCGCTTTTTTCTATCCCGGTGGAGCGCGGTGTAGGCCGGTCTGAGGCGGCCCTTCGCCGCAAAGTAGGCGAGCAGGATAAGCCCGGTGAGCCGTGCGGGGATGAAGTTTGCAACATCGTCGGCGCGGGCCGGGAACCACCCGAGCCGGAGCCGCTCGTCCCGGTAGCCGAGCATGGCATCCAGGGTGTTGATCGCCCGGAAGGCTGCGGCCCCGGCGAGCCCGAAGAGCCCGAAGTAGAAGAGCGGAGAGATGATGCTGTCCACCAGGTTCTCGGTCATCGATTCGTAGGCGGCCGAGAGGATGTGCTCGGGCTCGAGGCGCGCCGTATCCCGGCTCACCATCATCCCGACCTGGCGACGGCCGGCATCGATGCCCCCATCCTCGAGCGCCCGGACCACGGCGGCGGTATGCTCTTCGAGCGCCCGCCAGGCGAGACAGGCTTTGAGGAGGAAGGGTGCGAGGAGGAGGTAGAGATACCACGGAGCCGCGAACTGGATGAGCGCAAAGGGGGCGGCAAAGAGAGAGACGGTCAGAACGGTCCCCGCAACCCCGACTACCCGCTGGAGACCGACCGGGTAGCGGCCCGGGACCCCCCACCACCCGATGAACCGGCCGAGAGCTGCTACCGGGTGGTACCGGGACCGGGGATCACCGATCAGCCGATCCACCAGCAGCGACGCGGCGACTACGACCGCTGCCGCAACCATGCGAGGATGACCCCGGCAAGCAGCGCCGCGAACGCAGCGGCGTTCAGGAGATCAACCCGATAGACAAACCACAGCCCGTAAAGCACCAGAGCGGCGGCAAGAGTGAGGGGCAGGACAAAGGACCGCCACTGTATCGAGGTCGCCGGAACGGCAGGAGTTGCCGGAACCTCGACCGGTTCGGGCTCCGGTGCCGCGCGTTCCCTGACGACAACCCGGAACTCTGCTCTTTTAGCGCCGTACCCGGTGATGACTTCAACGTTGAAGGCCCCGGGGTAGGCGTTTGCACGAATGGGGATGCGGAACTCCTCGTTTCCGTTCACGTAGAGGTTCTCATGGAAAAAGCCGGTGAAGGTCGAGGAGTTTGAAGAGGCGAGGGTGATGTGCAGCGGCGAGCCATGGTTGACGACCCGAATAACCAGGTCGCTCCCCGGTACCCCCTCGACCTCATCCGGAACCTCGATGGAGTTGATCCCCCGGCGGTTGAAATGAATCTCCGACATCGACGCAATCAATCCTCACAGGCGGTCTGCGGGAGGAGGTTCGGGATACCCTCGCTGATGGGGTAGTCGACGCTGCACGCCGCGCACCGGAGGGTGCCCTCCAGCACCTCCTCACCGCTCTCCTCGGTCACGGTCAGCGAAAGTTCACCCTTGCAGACCGGACAGCAGAGGATCTCCATCAGGCTTTTTCTCATAACTCATCCCTCAGATCGATGATCTGGGACATCTCGGGACCCGTCGAGATCAGGGTGACGGGTTTGCCGATGTCTCTCTCGGCCTGCGCGATGAAGTCCCGCGCCGTTTTGGTCAGCTGGTCGTACTCCGTCGCGCCGAAACAGGCCGAATCGATTCGGTCGATGCCGGTGATCGCCGCCTGGGTGCACCCGTTGATCATCGCCGAGTAGCGGGCCATCTTTCCGTCCCAGGTGCCGATGCGGCGCTGGCGATGCGTGACGGTGCCGAACTCCTCGATCCCGAGCTCGTGCGACCGCTCCGCCGACATCTCGGTGGAGAAGGGACCCTCACCGACCCGGGTCGGGTAGGCCTTGAAGACGACGATGACGTCATCGATCCGAGTCGGGCCGACGCCGTTGTCGGCGGCGATCTGCGAGGCGGAGGTATCCTTGCTCGTCACGAACGGGTAGGTCCCGAAGTAGAGCGAGATCCCGAAACCCTGGGTTCCTTCGAGGAGGACCACCTCGTCCCGGTCCAGGGCGCTGTTGACATCTTGGGCCACGTCGGTGATGTAATCCGCGAGCTCCGGGACATCTTTCGCCTGCCGCGATGTCCGGAGAACACGATCCGCGTTAGCCGGGCCGCACCCGGTTCCGGTGCTCCCGATCTTATCCCTGAGATGGCCGCTTGCCTTATCCCGGGCGATATGCTCCTCTTCGATGATGCCGCACCGCCCGTCAACAAAGATCCTGCCCTGGACGCCGACCAGGTCGACCTCCCGCAGGAAGACCCGGGGGTCAACGAGCACGCCGCTGCCGATCATGAGGGCCGCTTCCGGGTAGACGAACCCCGAAGGGACCATCCTGACACCGTACTCTTTCTCTCCGACACGGACAGTGTGCCCTGCGTTCGGGCCGACGCCGCCCCGGGAGATGATGGATGGCCTGTCCTGGTGAGCGATGTGGGCAACAATCTTTCCTTTTCCCTCGTCACCAAAGAACCCGCCGACGATAATAGTACAACTCATTGTTCTATCAAGTAGGATGGAGCGATACTGGGTGATAAACGTTACAATGTGGTACCGGGAGAAGGGTCACCACCCTTACAGCCAACCAGATTCTGGCGATGCCCGCACCGCCCGCCCCGGGCCGTTCCGAGCCCCGTGGGAGAGCCCCGGCCCGGAATTCCTCGGAGTGCGGACAATGGAAAGAACACCTTCGCCCGGACGGATCTTTTAGCAGGCGCGGGATACCGGGTATGTGTCTGCATCGCACCACGATATTCCCATATATTCCGGATATCGTGCCTTTCCAGCAACGCGATCATCATATATCAATCCTGGCACCCGTCGATCATCTTCGATCCGGCTGCCGGCGGGATCTGAACCCCTTCATTTCCAGTGGAAAATTCTTCCCGGCGGCATTCCAGACCGGTACATCGGGCTTTTCCTCCAGAGCGGCATGGTAACCTGATTACAGATTATGTACCGGAGCGCGGATGCGAACCCGGAGATCTGCCCGGGGTTTGGGAGAGTGGGTGCATTCTCCGATACGAGTGCGACGGGATCCCGACCAACCAAAATCCCCGAATATATTTACATCTCCAGTGGAAATAAAGGGGTTGTCCGCCCGTCGTTTTTCTGTCGGACATCAGACAATCAGTTGCCCGGAAAGCAGAACGCCATAAAAAAATATTGATTTGCTTTCAAATACGTACGGAGATATTTTTCATTTTACCGATCCAGGAAAACCCCCATCCGGGAAAGCGCCTCCTTGAGATCGTCCCGCGAGACTGCATAGGCGCACCGTACGTGCCCGACACCGGAAGACCCGAGAACGCTTCCGGGGACAACCGCCACGTGCTGCTCGCGCAAAAGCGCCTCTGCAAATTCGGTATCGCTCATGCCGGTGCTCTCCACCGAGGGGAAGGCGTAGAAAGCACCCCTGGGAACGTGGCAGGCAAGACCGAGCTTGTTTAACCCGTCGACAAAGAGGTTGCGCCGGAGGCGGTACTCCCGGACCATGCCGTCCTTCTCGGCTTCCCCGATCCGGAGCGCTTCATAAGCCGCGATCTGCCCCATCACAGGGGCACAGAGCGCGACGTACTGATGGATCTTCAGCGCAGCCGCGGCGATCTCCGGGGGGGCGCAGAGGTAGCCGATCCGCCATCCGGTCATGGCGAAGGCCTTTGAGAACCCGTTTAAGGTGATCGTCCGATCACGGAGTTCGGGGATCGTTGCCGGCGAGAAATGGTCGCCGTCGTAGGTGAGTTCGGCGTAAACCTCGTCGCTGATGAGGAGGAGGTCGTGATCGACCAGGAGATCGGCAATAGCACGCCAGTCCGCTTCCTGCATCACTCCGCCGGTGGGGTTGTTCGGGAAGTTTGCGATGAGCACCTTTGTCTTTTGGGTGATCCTCTCCGCGAGCGCATCGGCCGTCAGCCGGAACTCGTCCTCCGCCCGGCAGGGGACGGTGACCGGGGTCCCGCCGGCGAGGGAGACACAGGGGGTGTAGGAGACGTAGCAGGGCTCCGCAACCAGCACCTCGTCCCCGGGGTCCGTGACGGCCCGGATGGCGATGTCAGCTGCTTCCGAGACGCCGCAGGTCACGATGATCTCCGCTTCGGGGTCGTAACGGGTGTTAAACCGGGTGTCAAGGTAGCGGCTGATAGCGCCCCGGAGCTGGGGCGTCCCCTTGTTTGAGGTGTAGGCGGTCGACCCCTGCTCGATGGAGTAGATGGACGCCTCGCAAACGCACCAGGGGGTCACGAAGTCCGGTTCGCCGACACCCAGGGATATGACGTCCTCCATCGTCTGGGCGATATCGAAGAATCTCCTGATGCCCGACGGGGGTATCGCGCGGGCCCGGGCCGAGACGAAATCTCTCACGTGCCTCACCTCAGAATGAGTAGGGGAGACGCTCGACCTCTTCGCGCTCGGCGAAGACGGTGCCGTTCTCCTTGTAGGTCTTCATGATGATATGCGTCGCCGTCTCGCGGATCCGGTCCATTGGGGCGATCTGCTCGGCTACGAACCGGGCGATCTCGTGCATGCTCGGCCCGGCGACCAGGAGCTGGAGGTCATAGGCCCCGGTCATGAGCCGGAGCGACCGGACCTGCGGGAACCGGGCGATCCGCTCGGCAATCCGGTCGTAGCCGAAGTCCCGCTCGGGCGAGACCTTCAGCTCGATCACTGCTGCGACATTGCCGTCGCCGGCTCGCTCCCAGTCGACGACCGCCCCGTAGCGGCGGATGGCGCCTGCCGCTTCCAGCCGGCCGATCCGGTCTCTCGCGTCCTCTTCACTCATCTCGGCCAGCACCGCAAGCTCGCTTAACGGAGTGCGGCAGTTCTCCTCCAGGAGCTGGAGGAGGATACGATCCTTCTCATCCATAGTTTCACCTGAACATTGATCTTAAACGGTTGATGTCGAGTTGCTTAAGCCTCTGGTCATCCAGCCTCGGATCGCGCGTGACGACCTCCTCGATCTTGCTTGTCGTTGCATCGAACCACATCTCCTTCGTCCGGCCGTAGCGGCCCCGCGAGACCACCCGGGTGTTGATGACGCCGAGCATGTTGAGTTCGGAGATGAGGTCCGTGATCCGGCGGTGCGTCAGGACATCGAGGTCGATGATCCGGGCGATCTCACGGTAGACCATTGTGACCTCGCCGCTCGTGAAGATCCGTTTGCCCATCTGTTCGAGGATCAGCATCGCGTAAATGACTGCCTTGCTCTGGGTCGGAAGGGTAGAGATGCACTCCACCATGCTGTCGGTCTCGATCTTCTCCTGGGCCATTCGGACGTGCCTCTCCTCCACGGTCGCAGCATTCTCGCGGTCCGCGAGTTCACCTGAGACCCGGAGAAGGTCGAGCGCCCGCCGGGCGTCGCCGTGCTCCTGCGCCGCGAGCGCCGCACAGAGCGGGATGACCGTCTCGCCGAGCGCTCCCTCGACGAACGCCAGCTCGGCCCTCTGCTGGAGAATGTCGCAGAGTTGCGGTGCGTTGTAGGGCGGGAAGACGATCTCCTCTTCAGAGAGCGAGGAGAGCACCCGGGGATCCAGGAAGTCGGTGAACCGGAGGTCGTTCGAGATGCCGATGATGCTCACTTTCGCGAACTTGAGGTCGGAGTTGATCCGGGTGAGGTTGTAGAGAGTGTCGTCGCCGCTCTTCTTGACGAGTTTGTCGATCTCGTCGAGGATGATGACCATGACCCCGCCGCTGCTCTCGAGCTGGTTCTTGAGTTCCGCGTAGACCTGATCGGTCGGCCACCCGGTCATGGGGATATGGCTCCTCGTACTGTCGCTCGGATGCTCGTCGGCGCTCTCGAGGCCGTTTGCTATCTGAGCGAGGACCCGGTACTGGGTATCGATCACCTCACAGTTGAGGTGAACGATCCGGCACTTCGTCCCGGCGAGGGCGCTCGCGTTCTCGAGCTCCGTCCCCACGTACCGGGCCGACGCTGTCTTCCCGGTCCCGGTCTTGCCGTAGATGAGGATGTTTGACGGCGTCTCGTTCGTGAGCGCCGGCGCAAGAATGGAGGCAAGCTCATCGATCTGCGGCTTCCGGTGAGGAAGGATCTGAGGACGATAGCTGTGTCGGAGCACTTCCCTGTTTTTAAATATACGTCTATTGGTCAGGTATTTCTTGAATAGTCCCATTGGGTTGGTTTTATCGTCCGACATGATGTCACCGGAGAGGGCTACCCGGACAGATGATTTTCGTGTCGAGAACCCTTAAGATGATCGTTTTCAGGATTGATAACCCCTTCGTTTCCAGTGGAACAGGAGAAACCTGAGAGGTGATGAGACACCGGCAAGCTGCTCAGGATGAGGAGGATACCGGTGGGCATACCAGGGGTGTGTGGGATCACCCCCACCCCTTTGTTTCGACTGGAGAGTGATGATGATACACCTGGTATCATTCTATCAAAAGTGATGATGATGGTCATGTGTACCTCTGAAATTCAAACTATATAGATTTATGGAAAATGTACAGGAAAAAGAAAAAGACCGCAGATCGAGTTAATTGAGGCAGAAAACCAGAAAATAGGGGAGCGATGAAAGAGAGAGGCTAAAGAGGAAACGAAAAACCCAAATCAGGGAAGGAGGAGTACGGAACTGGAAGAACGAGTACGGAACAGCGGGAAAAATGTGTAAAGCAGGATAGAGAGGACCAGAGCAGGCAGAAGGACCAGAAAACAGAGGAAGGCTAGAGAACTGGGAAGAAAAGCTCCGAATAGGAAGATGGGCCAGAAAAGGACCGGAGAATTGAGGGAAAAGTCCAGAGTAGGGAGGAAGAACAGAGAACAGGAAAAAGGATCTAGAGTAGGGGATAGGCTGGATAATTGGAAAAGCAGGTTCAGAACAAGAAGAGAGGCTAGAGAAGTAGAGAGAACAGGAAAAGAAAATCTGGAGGATGGAGAAGGAATAGAGGACGGAGCAATAGATCCAGCGCAGGGAGATGGGTAGATAGCGGGAAAGGTCCGGAATTGGAAGAAGCGCCAGAGATCGGAAAGAACACAGGGCGAGAAGAGGAGGAGTTCAGAGTAAATGGAAGGGGCATGGAGCGGGCAGGAGGATCGGGAGGGGAGAGGCGGCTGGTAGGGTACTCATTCCCGATCACTCTGTTCCTGCACTCTGTTCCTGGACCGGCTGGTTGTCAGTCTGGATCCAGCACTCCTTCCGGTGGATCCTATATCCTTCGATGGATCGCAACTCTTCTGGTGAATCAGATTGCTACTACTCTGGAAACCAGGATTCTGCCCGGGTTAACGGGATTTATGTTCCAGATGAGTTGCGTTCCCCCTCCCGATCGGGGCCGATGGATGAAGTCAAGAAGCTTCTTCACCGGCCTGAATCTGTCAACTACTTCCTGTAAACCCGATGCGACCATCGGGAACCCGGAAGTTCAATCTTCTTTTCCTGCACCGCTACTCCGTCCAGCCCGGGGTGAGCCGTCAAGTTCCAGTCGAAACAAAGGGGTCGGGGATGGTAGCCGGCCTCGCGGGGGATACAAAGAAGTAAAATACGCAATACAGGAGTACTGAAGATCTTATGGAAAGTAACCATCTTAAACCCCTTACCGTGACCGGTGCCGTCATTACCGTCTCCTCGAGCCGGACACCTGAGACCGACACCAGCGGGAAGACGCTCATCGACCTTCTCTCCGCGGCGGAGATCGAGGTGACCCACTACGCTGTCATCCCCGACGACCAGGAGCGGATCCGCTCCGAGGTCCGCGCGGCGCTTTCGCGTGCCAACTGCGTCATCGTCACCGGGGGCACCGGGCTCACCCCCGACGACGTGACCATCGAGGCGGTCGCGCCGCTGCTCGAAAAGACGATCGACGGGTTCGGGGAGCTCTTCCGCCTGAAGAGTTATGAAGAGATCGGGACGGCCGCGATCCTCTCCCGGGCGATCGCCGGGGTCGTCGACGGCCGCGCAGTCTTCTGCACCCCGGGGTCCACGAAGGCCGTGACACTTGCCGCGAAAGAGATCATCGTCCCCGAGATCCGGCACATCCTCAGCCACGCCGGGACGGGTCAGCGGTAGACGTCGAGGAGCGCCACCCGTTCGAGGACCAGGTCGCGGAGCCGCTCCTCACCGACCACCGCGATCTCCTCTTCGGTGATCGAAAAGAGTTCTGCAAGGCGCGTCCGCTTCGCGGAATCAATCTCCTCCCAGTTCTGCTCATCGCTAACAATCCCCACGAGCCCGGCAAGGCGGTCCCGGACGCCGGGCGCCGGGGGGCAGACGGCGATGTAGGAACGGTTCTCCCCCGGATGAATCCCGAAGGACGAGGCCGTCTGGCACTGCCGGGTTCCCGCGGCGTAGAGGAGGGCCTCCATCTCAAGCGAGTTCGCGATCGGCTCGCCGCCGGCCCAGGACCGCCAGGCGTGCCGGAGCGCCGCCTCCACGTGGTCGCGGCCCGCGAGGCGGTCGGCGTCGAAGAGGATGATATGGGTCCCAAACTCGTCGGCGATCTTGCGGATCTTCCGGAGGAAAGCGGTGTTATCACCGACCGTAAAGACCGCCCGGTGAATATCACATGGTATCTCTGTTTCTGCCATTTTTCATTCACCGAACCGGGAGAGGGTCGACTGCTCCTCGCCGGGCTCCGCGATCTCGTCCCGTGTTCCTTCGAGCTGCTCGAAGATCTGGGCGGCGATCCCCTGCCCGAGGATCTTCGCGACCTTTTCGGCCCCCGCCTCCCGGAGCGCCTCAATCGAGTCGATACCGTTGTTAAAGAGCCGGCGGGCCCGGACCCGGCCGATCCCGCGGAGTCTGATGAGCGGCAGGAGTTCCTTCTTGATACCGTGTTTGGTCCGGAGCTCCATCTCCTCGATGGGGGGCTTGAGGTGCGGGGCAAAGAGCCCGGCAAGTTGCCGGCTCGCATGGACCAGCCAGGCAACGCTCTCGACCATCCCGTAGACGTCGCCCGGCCCGACACTGTAGCGCTCGCAAATCACATCTTCACCCAACTCATCCGCCCAGTCGGCGAGGAGGAGCGCGGTCTTGAGGCTCCGGTCGAACTCCTCGCCCGCGTCCCAGGGGATCTCCATCCAGAGGTCGTCCCGGTGATCGGCCAGGAACCGGTCGAGGACGTACATGTCGTTTCTCCTGACATAGAGCGTCGGCATATCCGGCGTCGAGCAGAGGAGGTGCAGAAGGCCGATGTCGGTGTATTCCTTCTGACGCGTCATCGCCGTCACGATCACCTCCGCGCTTCTCGGATCGATGTAGAGCCGGGAGACGAGCGAGCCATACTCGGTGGCCTCGAGCCACTCCCCCACCTCGGTGATCATCTCCGCTTCCCGGAGGAACTCGAGCACCCGGTCGACCGCCCGCGAGAGCGCCCGCGGGCTCTCGCCCTGGTGGGCGTAGAACGTCCCGTCCATGAACCCGAGCACCTCGCCGCGCTCACGGGCGAAGTTGGTGGCGATGAGCGAGAGAATGTGGGTGCAGAGGACCGCCTCGTCCGCGCACCGGCTCCGGACGTCTTCCGCCGGCGCCTCGATGTAGCAGTCGAAGAGCTCGTCGACCATCTCCTCGGACTTCGCGATCAGGACGGCCTCGCCGTAGGGGTCGAGGCGCGGACGCCCGGCCCGCCCGGCCATTTGCCGGTATTCCCGGACCGGGATCGGCACCATTCCCTCCCCGGCGTTGAACCGGAGGTAGTCGCGGACGATCACCCGCCGGGCGGGGAGGTTCAGGCCGGCCGCGAGTGTCGGGGTCGAGGCGATCGCCTTGATATGCCCCTCCCGGAACCCTTGCTCGACGATCCCTCGCTCCTCCCGCGAAAGCCCCGCGTGGTGGAACGCCGCACCCTGCGCGACGCAGGCGGCCAGGGTCTTTCCCATATCGGTCGCGGCGCTCGACCGTATCTTATCGGCATAGCCGGCGAGGACGGGGTTTGCAAGTTTCAGCCCTGAAGCCGCGCGTTTCGCAAACGCCTCGGCGTTTTTGCGGGAACTGACGAAGACCAGGCACTGTCCCCCCTCCGTGACCGTGTCGAGGACGAGGTCCAGGTCTTCGTACTTGCTCTTTCGCCCGACCTCCCGACTGCTGTCGGCAAACCGGATGCAGTCCTCGAAGAAGACTCCTTCCCGGAGGTCGACCGGCCGCCAGTCGCTCTCGACGAGTTCGGCGTCCAGCCACCCGGCAAGGTCCCGTGGGTTCCCAATGGTCGCCGAGAGGGCGATGATCTGCATATCCGGGTTCTTGTGCCGGAGTTTCGCGATCACCATCTCGAGCGTCGCTCCCCGGGAGGGGTCGTCGATCAGGTGCGCCTCGTCGACGACCAGCAGGGTGATCTCCGAGAGCCACGGCGTCCGGTTCCGCAGGAGTGAGTCCACCTTCTCGCTCGTCGCGACGATGATGTCGTTCCTTCCCAGGTACTCGTCCCGCCGGTCGAAGTCGCCGGTTGCGATCCCGACACGGAGGCTTTTCCCCGAGAACTCCTCGAACTTCTCGCTCGCGAGCGCCCGCAGGGGAACGATGTAGAGGCACTTGCCGCCCCTTCTCACCTGGTGGTGCATCGCCATCTCGGCGACCAGGGTCTTGCCGCTCGCGGTCGGGATGGCGATCAGGAGATTTTTCCCCGAAAAAAGGCCCGCTGCGACGCAGGCGGCCTGCGGCGGGTAGAGTTCTGTTATCCCGCGGTCGATGTAGCCGGCCGCGAGATCCGGCGGGACGGGGAGACCGGCTATCTCCATGTATACCCCTTCATTTCCACTGCAAACCGCATACGCAAAGCATCGTCATGGCCATGGGCAGGGTCGGCCGTTCCTGCCCTCATCACGAGTAATACTCCAGCATCGACTGTTTGGCTTCCTTCTTCTTCCGATCGAGGAATCCGTAGACGTGCTCGTGGGGCACGCCCTGAATCAGCATCTCCACTGCTTTTCTCGCGGTCTCGGCCTGGTCCGGGAGGCCGATGATCGCGACGGTCTTTCCGTGAACCGAGATCTCCGTGCTGGTCATATCCTCGATCTGAGCACGGGACGTCCCCGCCTTGCCGATGATCCGGCCCCGGAGCCGTTCGAGCTGCCGGGTTGACCCCGAGAGGTCAGCAAGGTCGATGATATCAAGCACCATATCCTCGTCATCGAGAAGCCGGAATGCACGCTCCGGCGAGAACCCGCGGTTGATCGCGGAGACGACGTTTGTTGCCGTCATGACGCCGATGGGGTCCTCCCCCTCGATCGTCACCATCCCCTCTTCGCTGTCGACAGAGAGGCTTATCCCGGTCTTCTCCTCAACCTCACGCTTCGTGGACCCGCTTTTGCCGATGAGTACACCGATTCTCGCCGTTGAAACTTTTATCTCCTGTTTGGTCATGATTGCATCCCTTCTTCCCGGTGTTCAGGGCTCCCGGCGTTCGGTGCCGACGAGCGTTTTGATGATCTCCTGCTCGTCCTGCACATCGCAGTGGCGGGAGAAATATCGGTTCAGGTTCTTTATATCCCGGATCAGAAACGCAGACGCCCGCGGGTGATCCAGGGTGACCGCCTGCCCCATATCGATCAGATATGGTTTCTCGTGGTAGAGGATATTATATTCGGAGAGGTCGGCGTGAACCAGACGCGCCTCCCGGTAGAGCCGCTCCACGTAGCCGAGGATCTCGTGGTATACCGCCGCGTAATCCTCGACCTCGGCGTTTCGAAGCTGCGGATACGGCGCCTCGTCACGCCCGAGGAACTCCATCAGGAGGATGTTCCGGTCGAACGCGAGCGGTTTGGGGACCGGAATTCCCGCATCAGACGCCCGGGCCAGGTTGCTGAACTCCTTCTTGGTCCAGGCGAAGATGAGACCCTTGCGCGTCCCCCGGACGTTCGAGAACCGGCGGTCTCCTGCAAGGTACTCGGTCATCGCCTTGAAGTTCGCCGTCCGGATGCGGTAGATCTTAATGGCGATCCCCTGCCCGTCGCGCTCGCCGTAGAAGACATTCGCCTCTTTCCCGGTGCTGATCGGCCCGCCGATAACCGAGATCAATTTTTTGTGGACGAGCCCGTAGAGCGCCATCAGGGTGACGTCGTCAAAGACATCGTCCCGTACCTTCACCGAATCGGCGTCTTTTATCCTGACGCCCATTGCCTCGATCTCGCGGTCGAACCGCTCGTATTCTTCACCGCGGCTCACGGTCGGTTCACCTGTTGCAGACGTAATCGTGTACGGGGGCGAGGATATCGATGAGGTGAGCGGCGGCCGCAGTCTTGAGGTCCAGGGGGTGGATCTCGCCCGCGGCGTAGGCCCGTTCCAGGTCCTCGTAGGCGGCAAACTCGCGGTCGCCGCCGAACTTCGCGGGCCGGCGGATGGCGACCGTCCCGGCCCGGGGGAAGACGTGGTAGCGCAGGATCTGGAGCACCGGGTTGTTCTCGACCTCGGGCGGGCAGAACGCCTTCTTCATCTTCAGCCGGATATCCTCCTCGGAGTCGGCGACCGATATGACGTTTCCAGCCGACGACGACATCTTCTTCCCGTCGAGGCCGTCGATGATCGGCGTATGAATGCAGACCGGCGCCGGATACCCGATTGAGGGGAGGTGTTCCCGTGCGAGCATGTGAATCTTTCGCTGGTCGATTCCCCCGACGGCGGCATCCACCTTCAGGGTCGCGATATCGACCATCTGCATGATGGGATAGATCATCTGAGAGACCGTCGGGTTATCCATCTGCCGCCCGACCTCGTCCATACTCCTCTTTGCGCGGTTGAGGGTGATCGCCTGAGAAAGTTCGAGGACGGCAAGCTCGTACTCCGGCGTGAGCTGCACGTCTGAGCCGAGAACATAGTTTGCGCCACAAAGGCCGAGCCCCTCGAAGCAGAGTCGGTTGTACTCGGCCGTCTCCCGGATCTCCTCCATGGTCCCTTTGCGGTTTAAGAATGCATGGAGGTCGGCGATGAGCACGGTCACCTCGAACCCTGCCTGCTGCAAGTCCATCAGCTTGTTCACCGTCACCATGTGGCCGAGGTGGATCTCCCCGCTCGGCTCATAGCCGGTGTAGACCCGCCTGACCGGACGGTCGATGAGCGCACGCAGTTCCTCGTCGGTGACGACCTCTACGGTATTTCGCGTCACCAGTTCATACGGATCCATTGAAAAGAGTGGGTTTGCCGGGGAGTTAATGCTTCTTCTAGGCGTGCTGATTGCATACACTTTCGCTCTCCACGGATAGGGCGTATACACCTGTTCCGCTACCCCCTCATGATAATCGGTCTCTCGGATTTCTGAGAGACGTGGGGTGCGCGCTGGCTGTAAACCGATCCTGGTCAGCGTGACTCGGTGACCGAACTGCTGAGGAGGACTTTTCACAGCCTCAGGATGCTCTGCCTCTCGCAGTCCAAGTTGGTGATTCCGGCCGAGGTCCCGGGGGCCTTGGCCTGGCACCAGGTATCCCCGATGGACGGGTACCGGCGATATACCAAAGGGAGCTCAAGGACCACTACCGGCAGGCAGAGCCTCAGCTCACGGTTATGACCCCAGCCGAGGTCCGGAAGATGCAGTCCGAGTTCAGGCAGAAAATGCAGGCGCAGATGGACTGGATCTCGGTGATGGTTACTAGATATGATTTAGAAGGGTAAGTATCAGCTAATCTAACAAAAATCAAATTTAGTCTTCCATACGCTCTTGATCGCAATTGCTCCATGAGAAACGAGGGTTTAGCATTAGGATAAGAAACGTTTAATATATCGTATGTTTAATGATGGTTTTGTTAACATCATTGTGGTGTGGTGTTTACTTCACGGCCGTCAATCCTGCATCAGTGACTCACCAGCATAGTATTCGATAAAGGATAAAAGTTGGATAGAGAGGGGAGGGTGAGTAGGTGAACGTACAAGTAATTCAGGGGTTCCAACTACTGGCAGGGCTGTTTTTAGGTTCGATGAGTATATACTCGTTGCTACAGCAGGCCATTACACTTGCAGTTACTTTCATGTTTTGTCTTTATGCTGTAGATCTAGTGTTCAAGTGGCTCTTGGGGAACCAGCAAGAAGTCAATCAAATGCAGGCGTAACCTAAAATGGCAGGTTCTATCGAGGCATGTCTAGGCTACATTGTAGTAGGCCTGCTATGGCTCTTCCTTTTGCCAAAGGCCCTCCTCATGATAAGTGATAATGTCTCCCTTCTTGGGATGTATCATTCGCTGGAAAAAAAATGCGAGGATGATGAAATTGAGACATTTGCATCCAAATTTGGATGTGTACTCTCCTGCAACGTCACTCTAAGTCTTCCATTTATCATTGCATACTTCGTTACCCTTGGAGCTATCGTTAATCTGGAAAAAGTTGGTGCCGAAGCTGTTCTCTGGTTATCTGGTTTATTTGCACTTATAACACTAGGAATGATGAGAATTTTGTCAAACCCGAGCCAATCCTTTTTCAAGCCGGCAATGTTACTTAAAATCACTGAAAAAGAACCAGACAAGGTCGAAAAAATCCGAAATAGAATCGTCGACTCGCACAAAGAAAGGATTCAATCCTTTTTCTTTTCTTTTACAGGTGCAGCACTCGTAGTGCTTCTGATAACTGCGTCACCTATTATTATCACAACATGGTCTTATGAGCCAGCAAACTTTACTGAGCCAACGAATACTACTGGGTCAGTAACCACTAGCGATTTCATTACAATTTTGTGCTCGGTAAACCTTCGAGATCTTATACCCGTTTTTGTTTTGTATACCGGGGGACTAATTGTTTCTACAGCTGCAGGGGAGGTAATTTTACAAAAGTCTGTTCCTTTACGACAATACCCTGTTGTCAAAGGCAAAATGAGCCCTAAAGAACATGAAAATAACATATATCCTAAAAAGGGTAAAGGTAAAAAAGGGCCTAAAAAGAAGAAATCAACGATGGGCTAACATCATCTCCCCACTGCGACCCTCCAGCACGATCGATTGTTCACTGGCAGATCAGCACTCCCTAACTCTGGGTTCTCAACGGTGGTCACGGCACTCGCAATCTGGCCGGTCATCCAAGTCATCACATATTCCCGTACAGGCCCGACGCGATCTGCATTGTGCAGTGGGAATTGTGGCGCTAACACCACTTGCTCTTAGTCCTTTAAGCAATCTGAAAGAGATTAATGCAGGTTTTCCTGATTAATCGGAGCCATGAGCCCAGCAGAATCGTTCAGTATATATGCTTGGCCAGCTCACATTGAACAAATATAAACTATATAATCTGCTGCATGGCAAGCCGAGGGCCGTGGGCTTGAGCGACCTACTGCCTCACGGAGCATAAGATTAGGCTTTAGCAACCCAGTTTTGTGCTCCTAGGTACTTAGCAGTGTCGTCTCTGAATAGACATCCGAATACTGTATCCTGATCAAGGACGGAAGATGTCATCTTATCCAGATCTGATTATAGAAGTTGCAGGGGCAATTTTTACCTTTATAGTTCTCCTTATGACTGCAAACTCATTGATATTATCGGGGACTCAGGTCGGTCGTAATACGGGATCTGCTATGCTGGCTGGACTGATCGTAGTTGCCATCGTAGTAGCCATTGCTGGAGGGGTCTTCATCCGAAGGCGCTTCCACCGCCGAGCCTGGTCATAAATTTTTAGTGGGAGCACCCCTCCGCTTTTTTACATCCATCGGCAGCACGGATCGGACCTGTAACGTCTAGTACTCTTTTCACCTAGATCCCGACCTTCAACACCCGCCGGTACCGCATATTTGGAAAATAGAGCTTTCGCTGAGCAAGTCAGCGAACTGGAACTCATCATATTCACGTCCGAGCGGAACAAGCGGTACCGGCGCACCTCCCACGCTCGCCCGAGACCCTCGCCGCCCCCAGGGGGCGGGAGGAGCGCGAAGCGCGGGCGGTGGGTGTCCCAGACCTCCCGGTGTTTGGGGGGCCATAGCCCCCCAGGAAGAGTTTGGTGGGGACTAGTATCGGTATAGTCATCACGGAGAGTACTTTTTTCCTCCCCCGCTCCCCGTTCACCCGATGGCGACGAGACCGAGCGCTTCGTTGGTCATCCGGATGGACTCTTCCGGATCTTTTACCGTTCCCATCAGGGCGCGGATGCAGTCGATGTTCTCGGGAACGACGTCGGCCTCCTGGTGGATCGCCTGGAAGCAGTAGAACTCCTTGCCGTCGAGGACCGATACCGACTCTTCGAAGACCCCGTTCTCCCAGAGGTCGGTTCTCGGCCGGCCGAGGTCCTGGGTGTACTCCCGGAGCTGGGCGTTGCTTTTGATCCCCGTGGCCTTGCGGACGAGGCCGATCCGGCTGTGGTCCTCAAAGACCTTCAGCACCTCTTCCCGGGTGGTCTCCTTCTTCAAGTCCATCTGGATCGAGTGCATGTGCATAAACGTCGTCGGGACGATCATCGCGAGCGTGACGATATTGATGTGCGGGAGGACGGTGTTGACGTCGGGGCCGTGGTGGCTCGGGATGGTCGCCGGATTGAGGACGATCGCGTCCACCGGCCCTCTCTTCACATCGTCGGGATCCGCCGCCCGCCGGACCATCACCGCCCGGACCCGCCCGACGCCGAAGGCCTGGTCCAGAGCATGAATGATCCGGACGAGCCCGGTGGAGTTGCACGAGACGACCCGGGCGAACTGGTGGTTCTCGGCCTCTTTGTAGTTCGCGTGGGCGTTGAAGGAGAACCCGGCGACCTCGTGATCCTCGCCGCCCTGAAAGACTGCTTTTTTGCCGAGTTTCTCGTAGATCGGCCGGTTCTTCTCCCCGACGCCGCCGGGGGTGGCGTCTACGATAATATCGGCGGCCTTGAGCATAGCATCGACGTCGCCGGCGACTTTAAGGCCCGCCTTCTCGAACGCCGGTTTTTTGCTGAGATCTGCGATGTAGAGGGGGAATCCGCGCTCTTTTGCGATGTACGCCTCAGCGGAGACGCTCGTCTTAGAAACCCCGATAACTTCCATATCGGGCTGTGCGGCGACCGCATCGGCGACTCGCTTACCGATGGTGCCGTACCCGTTGATCGCGACTTTGATCATGCATGTTGGAATACAGAACAAAAACTAATAAAGGTTGCTGGTTTGCGAATAGGGAAGGTATTAACGATTCTTATACAAAAAGGGTATTTATAAACATCCATAATCCTGGTTATTCAGCGTAAATGCGCCGAACGCGACCTCAAGATATAAACCGGGCTGATTTTTCATGCAGGCTTGCCGATCGGGGAGGCTGGTTCTTGCCGGATTCTTCGGATCGTTCTCTCCTCGCCGGTTGGGAGACGACGCGGCAGGATTTATATCAGGCCGGTGCCATGAGCATATATCCATGGAGAAACAGCCCACCCTCGCAACCGACCGCCTTCTCCTGCGACCGTTCACCCTTGCGGATGCCCGTACAGTTCAGCGGCTCTGTGGAGACTACGCCGTTGCCGCGACGACCCTTCTGCCCCATCCGTACCCGGACGGCCTCGCCGAGGTATGGATCGCCTCCCTCAGTGAGGGTATCGAGCGCGGCGATGCCGCGGCCTTCGCCGTCACGCTCGCCGGAGAGGGACCCCTCATCGGCGGCGTCCGCCTGCGGATTGACCCGGCTCATGCCCGCGGCGAGCTGGGGTTCTGGGTCGCGAAGCACTGCTGGGGCCGGGGGTATGCCACTGAGGCGGTTCGGGCAGTGATCGAGTACGGATTCCGGGTCCTCGAGCTGCACCGGGTCCATGCCATGCACTTCTCACGCAACCCTGCATCGGGCCGGGTGATGGAGAAATGCGGGATGATCCATGAAGGCCGCTTCCGGGAGCATATCCGAAAGTGGGGCGTCTATGAGGATGTCGATCTCTGGGGGGTTCTCAGGGACCCGGCCGGCCAGCCCGGGACGCACACCTTCTCGCCTCTATGAAGGGCACCTTCATGACCGGACAGCCCATCCTCGTAACCGACCGCCTTCTCCTGCGGCCGTTCACCCTCGCGGATGCCCCGGAGGTGCAGCGGCTTGCCGGCGACTACGAGGTCGCGTCCCGTACGCTCGATATCCCCTATCCCTACCCTGACGGAGCGGCCGAGGACTGGATTACCACCCACCGGCCCGGGTTTGAGAAAAGGATGCACGTCGTCTACGCCGTCACCTGCCCGGAGGAGCAGGGCCTCGTGGGCGCGGTCGGGCTCGTGGAGATGAACCTCCGTCACGGGCGGGCGGAGCTCGGTTACTGGGTCGCGAAGCACAGCTGGGGCCGGGGATATGCCACCGAGGCCGCCCGGGCGGTGATCGAGTACGGATTCCGGGTCCTCGAGCTGCACCGGATCTACGCCATGCATTTCTCCCGGAACCCTGCATCGGGCCGGGTGATGGAGAAATGCGGGATGGTGCATGAGGCACGCCTCCACGAGCACGCGAGGAAGTGGGGAGTCTTTGAGGATGTCGACATCTGGGGAGTTCTTAGCGACGATTGGCGGGAGCAGCCCACGGTCCCGGTGATCCGGGAGTGCTGGATGCATTGAACCGGCCGGTTCAATCCTCCGACGCCTGCCGTACGGGGAATATATCAATCCTCGGTGCGACGGTGTAATGGGGAATGTGGATGGGGTTCACCCACCACTCTGTTGCTGCCCCGAACGAAAGCACCCGAAAGTGCACCGCCTGTACAGAATAACTTGTTCGCTGGAGAGGCGGCCGGGCGGCGGGAGCCTTATCTTCTGGCAAAGACCGCGTAGCCCCGGTACCCGCCCTCGCTTGCGGTTGCGAAGACGAGGGCATCCGTGCCCCGGTACTGCAGTTGCCGGGCATAGGTCTTTGCCGCCTGCTGGGTTTCATAGAGCCGTTCGGCGTAGTACTCCTTCTCGTCGATGATTCGCCGCTGCCGTATCCTGACCCACTCGATGTTCGGGCGCCGTTCCATGCTCTGTAGTTGCAGCGGGCGGGCAATAGTTGTTGCGCATTCTCCTGCCGGCTTACGGGCTCTAGGGTCCCTGCGCTTTTTGCTCCACCCAGTACGCCTCCGCCTCTTCCTCCATCTTCTCGAGCCGGTCGTAGTAGTCCGGGAACTCGTTTAAGTGGGCAAGCGCTATCTTTGCCGTCAGAAAGAGGTCGTCGTCGGTGACGTTCGTCGCCGGGTCGTGGAGGCCGTGTTCGAGTTCCACGACCATACCGCGCCGGAACTGCTCGACGTCGAACTCCTCCCAGGTGATGCCGAGTTGATCGCCCATCGCCTTTGCTTCATCTGTGGTTACGTCTCTTCGTGCCATGTGGGTGGCCTCAACGAATGGGATAGCTACCCGGGGTTATGAGCCTGACGGAGCTCTGGTGCGAAGACAAGCCGGAACCTCTTTCCTTCCCTGGAGAGCAGTATACGTACGGATGACCATGACGGAACCGGTCGACCTCTATAAAACGGGCATCCCCGGTGCGGGAGGGGACGCCTCGGTGGGAGAGAAGAAGAACCCGGTGTTTGCGGCGGGGCTTTCCCTCCTCTTCCCGGGGCTCGGTCAGATCTATAACGGAGAGACGGGCAAGGGTATCCTGGTGCTTGTTGGGGTGCTCGCAGGGATTCTCGTGATGCTCATCCCCGGTGTAGCCGTCTGGATCTTCGGGATGTATGATGCCTGGGCAACAGCCCGGCGGATGAATGAGGGTACCATCCCGTTCCGTGAGGTGCGCCTGTTGACGATCGCCCTCTTTATGGTGCTCTGGACGGTCGGGGTGCTTGCGCTTCTCACGTTCGCGGCGCTCGCAGCTTTTGCAGCCTTCACCGTGGCGATATAGATCTCATACTGATCGCCGTCGCTCGCCGGGTCCTGTCCCCCACAACTCTTATCCCCCACGACCCCTCTACTTCCGCCCATGCAGCGCCAGCTCGTCGAGTCTACCAGCATAAAATCAGTCGGCTACGACCCGGAAGACGAGGTCCTGGAGGTCGAGTTCCACAGCGGCGGGATCTACCACTACGTCGGGGTGCCGCCCGCGGTCTACGAAGGAATGCTCACGGCCCGGTCAAAAGGCCGCTATTTCGGGGATTTTATCCGGCTGCGCTACCCTTACGAGAAGGTCCGGTGAGACCCGCCGCAACCGCTATCACCACCGCCGACCACAACCCACCCGTATGTCTCAACAGCCACCTGGACGTGCCGGCGGCGTACAGTCAGTCGGCTATGACCCTGTAACGAAGACGCTCCTCATCATCTGCGAGAACGCCAATGCCTACCGCTATGCCGGCGTTCCGAAAGATGTCTACAGTAACCTCCTCGCGGCCGCATCACGGGAGCGATTCGTCCGCGAGTCGATAGAGGGCAGGTATCCCCGGGAGAAGTATCCCTGCATGGCGGTGGGCGAGGACGTCTGATCCGATCCGCCCTCACCGCTGCTGCCTTTGGAACTCCCCGAACGCTTCAAGGCACCGCCGGCCGTCCGGGCTCTTGCTCAGGAACTCCAGGAAGAGCCGGAGGCGCTCCAGCGTCTCCGGGCTCACGTGGTGCTCGAACTGGCAGGCGTCCGTCTCCGCGGTCTCTCCCTCGACCCCCAGGAGCTCCAGCAGTTCCGCGAACGTCCGGTGCCGTCTGCGCAGGTCCCGGGCCATCTCCTCCCCTGCAGGGGTCAGTGTCGCGCCCGCGTAGGACTCGTAGGCGATGAGCCCTTCGCCGATCCACCTGACCGCCGGGAACGCGGTGGCGATGACTGCGAGGGCTATGAAGAAGCCGGTGCCCGGCCGGATGCTTGCCTCTGCGAGCCGGTCGGAAGCAAGGTTTATCCCGGTGGTTCACGTAATCCGAGAAGAGAAGCACCTGCTGACAAAAGAAGTGACCCATATGACGACCGTGATAGCCGTTGACCTCGGCGGGACCAACCTCCGCGCTGCCCTTGTAGATTCCAATGCGACCGTACTGGCCCACGACGCCGTCCCGACGCCGACTGCGGGATCCAGCGGGAAGGTGATCACCACCGCGATCATGGCCCGGGTGGAAGCCCTCCTCGCGTCGCCGGAGGGGAGGGAAGCTGCGGCCATCGGGGTTGCATCGGCCGGTCCCCTGGACCTCGGCCGCGGATGGGTCGTCGACTCCCCGAACATCGCGTTCCCGGTCGTGGAGATCGTCGAGCCGCTCCGGGAGCGGTTCGGGCTTCCGGTCGCCCTGATCAACGATGCCCGGGCCGGCGTCCTCGGCGAACGGTGGGTGGGCGCCGCCCGCGGCTCCGATAACGTCGTCTACATCACCCTCTCGACCGGCATCGGCGGCGGTGCGGTGGTGAACGGCCACCTGCTCCTCGGAGTAAACGGAAACGCCGGGGAGATCGGGCATATCCCCGTCGATACCCGCTACAACCTCGTCTGCGGGTGCGGGTTCGCCGGCCACTGGGAGGCCTACGCCTCTGCAAAGAACATCCCCGGGTTCTTCGCGGCGTGGCGGGAGACAGCCGACGTCCGGCATGTAGCCTTCGACCCCTCCTCCACCCGGGAGATCTTCGAGGCGGCACGGGCGGAGGATCCCGTCGCCCTGGCCTTCATGGAGGCGCTCGGGGAGATGAACGCCCGGGGGGTCTCGGCGGTGATCGTCGCCTACAACCCGGAGGTGATCGTCTTCGACGGCCCGCTCGCCCACTACTACGCCGATATCGTGATCCGGCACATGGAACCGTTCATCGACCGCTACCTCGCCCTTCCCCGGATCGTCGTCTCCACACTTGAGGGGCGGGCGCCGCTTCTCGGAGCGGCGGTATACGCGATCGAGGCGCGGTGAGGGCGGATATGATCGAGATCTACCAGAACCTGTATATCGGGACGCAGGAGGACTACGAGGTCACGGTGGAGGCGCACGAGACCTGGTGCGTGGTGCACGCCTGCCGGAGCCCCTACCACTGCCTGGCGGTCACCTACTCGCCGCTCGGTATGGTGCCGCCGGACCACCCCGAGTACCTGGTCGCCCGGCGAGGGAACCGGCTGATGCTCAACCTGGTCGATACGAGGGATCCCGAAGACGTCCCGAAAGAGGCCGTCGATGCCGCTCTCGCCTTCATCGACCGGTGTCTTTCGGAGGGCCGGCAGGTGCTGGTCCATTGCGGCTTCGGGATCTCCCGGTCAGCGGCGATCGGGCTCCTCTATCTCGCGGCCTACACCGATGCCCTGCCTACGGGGAGCCTTGCCGAAGCCGAGGAGGTCTTCCGTAAGATATATCCGCCCTACAGACCCGGCCGGGGGATCCGGGGTTTTCTCGAGGCGCACTGGGATGAGTACGCGAGGAGACGGGTGGCGGCGTGACCGCAGAACCCCTCGGCGTCGCCGTGACCGAGGTCCGGCGGTCGCGGTTCTACGCTCACCTCTACCGGGTCGAAGGGCCACAGGACATCGCGCGGGTTCTCGCCGGTCACCGGGAGGCCTACCGAAAGGCCGCCCACCACTGCGCCGCCTTCCGGTGCGGAACCCTGGAGGAGTTCAAGAACGACGGCGAGGTCGGCCGGCCGGGAAGGATCCTCCTCGACCTGCTCCGCAGGCACGCTCTCGAGAGCCACGCGCTGGTGGTGTCGAGGATCTTCGGCGGAGTCCTCCTCGGCCCGGGGAACGTCGGGCGGGCGTTCCGCGACGCCGGGGAGGCGGCGATCCGCGAGGCAGGGATTACCCGGTGACGGGAACCTGCTGCCGGGCGGCCGGGATGCCTGCAGGGAGGATCGCCGAAACGGGGGCAAAGGCGGCCGTCCGGGCAAGGACTGTGCGGAGCGCCGCGGCCGGCACTGTGTAGCGCTCCCCGGTGACGAGCTTGAAGACGACCGCCTTTCCCGAGCGCGACCGCTCCGCGCGGCCGACCGTATCCCCGAGAATCGGGCCCCAGTCGTTCCCGAGCAGCACGACCCGGGCGGGGCGCCGACCGGTGAGTGCCTGCTGGAGTTCGCCGACCCTGGCCCCGAACCGCCGGCCGTCGAGGGTGATCTCGACGATCCGGCAGGGTCGCCCCCATTCGTCGACTGCGGCGCACCTGCTGTTCTGGAGGTAGCCTGCTCTCTGTAGCATACTTCCGGGGTCACCCGCGGAGGATTAAAAGCCGCGCCGTGCGCGGGGTGAAAGTGAGGAATGCGGTGGGGTTTTAGTACCCCGGCATCTCCCACGCCTGCCACCTCGTCCGAGTGCGGGCGAGGAGAAACGCCGCCGGCGCGACGAGGAGGAGGCTCAAGGCCGCGTATCCCGGGTCGAGGATCGAGACGAAGATGAGGAGCAGGAGCGCCGGGCTTATCGCGAGGAGGTAGCGGAGGAAGACCCCGGCCGAGTAGAGCATCACGTTCGGGTGGAGCCCCGTGAGGTAGACCGTCACCGCGAGGGTGTAGGCCGAGACTGAGAGGAACGCGGCAAGTGCCGGGAGGAATGTCCCCGCCCCGCCGGAGGTCGCCGCCGCGAGCACGAGCACGCCGAGCGGGAGGAGGTTTGCGAGACCGTAGCTCTTCAGTTTCGCGTCGATCACCTCAGAGACCTCCACTGGCAGGAAGGTATAGGAGGTGAAGGAGTCGAACTCGGTCAGCCAGTTGTAGATGGTGGCCGATATCACCCCGAGCAGAACCGCAAAGACCACCAGCGGATCGATCCCGGGGATGAACCGGATCAGGACCTGGAGGCAGACCCAGACGAGCCCGAGAGGGAGGAGGAACGAGAAGATCACCTTCCCGGCACCGCCTTCGCTCCGGAGGAGATCGAGAGCGTCCTTCGCGATGAAGTGCGCGCTCCCGAGACCGCCGAGTTTCCCGACCAGGGGGTCGAGACGGTTTTTAAACCGCTTCGTCCGGTCCGGGTATTCGACGGTGACGAAGAGCACGGATGTGGCCGCCGGGACCAGGATGAGGAAAAGCGAGATCGCGAGCGGTTCAGGGGCGGGGTCGAGGAAGAAGGCGTAGGGGGGGAGGACGGTGGATATGGTGATCGTCCCGAGGCCGGATCCCGCAAGCGCCGCAACCGCAAGCACCGCCGCCGTTCCGGCGAGGACCGGGACGGAGCGTGCGTAGAGGGTCGAGAGGAAGCAGACGGCGGAGAGCCCGAGGAGGAAGGCGAGCGCGAGGGAGACGAACGCGAGGAGCCCAAGAGCCGGGTCAAGATCGGTGAACGGCGTCGCCGCGGCAAACCCGGCCGCAAAGGGAAGGACGTAGAGCAGGATGTAGTAGACGGTATCCTTTACGAGAAACGCGGCAAAGATCCGCCGTTCCGAGACCGGGAGGCTCCGGGAGGCGTAGGCGATGAGGCTTGCCTGCCCGAACCGCCGGTTCATGAACTCCCGGCCCATGAGGCCGAACGACCCCACCATCACGCCCATGAGGAGGAAGAGGGCGTGGATGAGGAGCGCGACAACGTCGTAGGGAAAGACGTCTGCAAAGATCGGGAGGGTGAGCGACCCGAGGAAGGCGAAGACCCCGATGACCGCCGGGAAGAGCGCGAACCCGAGGCTCCCGAAGATCGTCGAGTGCATCCGCCACTCTTCCTTCATCATCGCGTAAAAGAGGTCAGGCACCGGCATCGCCCCGCACCAGGTCGAGGAAGAAGGACTCGAGGTGCCTCCCGGTCGCGACGAGGTCTTCGACCGGGCCGGCGTGAAGGAGCCTGCCATTGTGGATGATCCCGATACGGTCGCAGATCTCTTCGGCGATCTCGAGAATGTGGGTGGAGATGAAGACGGTCCCGCCGCCCTGGACGTAACTCTTGAGGAAATCTTTGACCGTCCGCTGCATGATGGGGTCCAGGTTTATGAGCGGCTCGTCGATGAGGGCGAGACGGGGCTCGTGGAGGAACGCCTGCGCAAACATCAGTTTCTGCCGGGTGCCCCGCGAGAGATCCTTGCAGAGGACATCCCGCTTGTCCTGGAACTCTAAGAGGTCGAACCAGCGGTCGCACCGCCTGTCAACGGAGTCGAGGTTTCGAATGCCGGCCACGAAGTGGAGGTACTCCTCCGCGGTGAGGAAACTCGGCGGCGTCTCCTGCTCGGGGATGATCCCGACGAGCCTCCGGACACCAATAGGGTCCTTTGCCGGATCGAGCCCCATCACCCGGGCCGTTCCAGCCGTCGGCGGGATCTGCCCGGTCAGCATCCGGATCATCGTCGTCTTCCCCGAACCGTTCGGCCCGAGCAGGCCGAAGAGTTCTCCCTCCGCGACAGAGAACGATACCCTGTTCACGGCGGTGACGTTGCCGTAGTTCTTCGTGAGTTCGGTTGCCTCGATCATCTGCCACATGTGAGTCACCTTCCTTCGGGTTTTCTTGAAGGAACATCGGCAACAGGTGCATATAATAACTTTCCATTTGCGTTAGCTATCTTGAGGCTATATCCGCAAAAATAACCACTACAGTGTCGCCATTCTTCTGACACCACCTCCTGGATGCCGTCAGAGGCGGTCTACCAGCTGTCGGGCACCTGCTGCACCGGGTATGGATAGGTATAAGAATCCGGGTTTGCAACCGGAATCTATGGACGAGCAGGAACGGTATGCGCGTGCGAGGAGGCGAGTCGAGGAAATCCGGGGGTTCTACGAGCATCTCGTGCTCTATATCGCCGTCAACCTCATCCTCTTCGGGATCAACATGCTCTTCAGCCCGGACTCGCTCTGGTTCTACTGGGTGACATTCTTCTGGGGGATTGGCGTGGTGCTCCATGGGTTCGGTGTCTACGTCGAAGGCCGGATCTTCGGCAGGGAGTGGGAAGAGCGGAAGATCCGGGAGTTTATGGAGCGTGAAGGGCGGCGGTGAGCCGGTTCCTCCCCGACTCTCCCCATGATAGAAGCACTTATCAGGTGCAACAGGTAATGCCGGTTAGATGAAGACGGAGATACCCTACGACCGGTTCGCCCACGTTCCGGAACGGATCTTCGGGCTGGTCGACCTTGCGTATAACCTCTGGTGGAGCTGGCACTCCTCGGCGAGCGTGCTCTTCAAGATGCTAAACCGGGCGGAGTGGAAGATGAGCCGCCACAACCCGGTCAGGATGCTTCTCGATACCCCGCCCCGGTTCTTCGAGCGGGCGGCAGCGAACCCGGAGTACCTCCGCCGCTACGACATCATCATGCACCGGTTCCGGGAGTATATGGTGCCGGGGACGAGCTGGTTTGCGCAGCACTATCCCGGACGGGCACCGCTGACGATCGCCTACCTCTCAAGCGAGTTCGGGCTGCACCATTCGCTCCCGTTCTACGCGGGAGGGCTCGGCATCCTCGCGGGCGACCACGTCAAGGCGTCGAGCGATCTCGGTGTGCCGACGGTCGCCGTCGGGTTCATGTACGCTGAAGGCTATCTCCACCAGCACATCGAGGCGGACGGGTGGCAGAAGAACGTCGCGGAGATCCTGGATCGCGATGCCGCTCCGGTTCTCCGGGTGATGGGCGACGACGGGAAGCAGCTCGTGGTGCAGGTCCCCCTGATCGACCCCCCCATCTACGTCGCGGTCTGGAAGGTGCAGGTAGGAAGGGTCCCCCTCTACCTCCTCGATACCCATATCGATGCGAACCTTCCTGAGAACCGGAGCATCTCTCACCGCCTTTACTTAAAAGAACTCGAGTGCCGGCTCCGGCAGGAACTTGTCCTCGGTATCGGCGGGAGGAAGGTCCTCCATACCCTCGGCGTGGACTACTCGGCGATGCACTTAAACGAGGGCCATTCCGCGTTCGCCCTCCTCGAACGGCTCCGGGAGCGGCTCGTGGCCGGGATGCCCCCCGATGAAGCGCGCGAGCAGGTCCGGGGCACCTCGGTCTTCACCACCCACACACCCATCCCGGCCGCTCACGACGTCTTCCCCGAAGATCTGATGGCGAAGTACTTCCTGAGTTACTGCGCATCGCTCGATCTGACCTGGGACGAGTTCATGGCGCTCGGGGACGATCCCCACTTCCCCGGCGCCGGATTCAACATGACCGCTTTTGCGCTCCGGATGAGCCGGTTCCACAATGGTGTCTCCCAGAGGCACGGCGAGGTTGCCAGGGCGATGTGGCAGCCTCTCTGGCCCGACCTCACCGTGGAGGAGGTGCCGATCGACGCCATCACGAACGGTGTTCATGTGCCGACATGGCTGAACCACCGGGTTGAGGCGCTCATCGACCGGTACATGGACCCGGTCTACCCGAACTGGCGCGAGGACTACGATAATCCGACCATCTGGGAGGTGGTCGAGGAGATTCCGGACGACGAGCTCTGGCGTGAGCACCAGTGGCTGAAGATGAAACTCTTTGCCCGAATCCGGGACCGAAAACGCCGTAAGTGGGCAAGGCACCGGGATGAGCCCGCAAATCTCGCGGCCGAAGGACTCATGCTCGATACCTCGGCGCTGACGATCGGGTTTGCCCGCCGATTCGCCGAATACAAGCGGGCTGACCTGATCTTTCAGGACCTGGACCGGCTTGATCGAATTGTGAACAACCGCTGGAGACCGGTGCAGTTCATCTTCGCCGGGAAGGCTCACCCGGCCGACGAGCGGGGCAAGCGGATCCTGCAAAAGATCTACCAGTATGCCAGGGACCCACGGTTCGGCGGCCGGATCGCGTTTATCGAGGACTACAGCGAGCAGCTTGCGCGTTATATGGTCCACGGGGTCGACGTCTGGATGAACACCCCCACTCCGCTCATGGAGGCGAGCGGCACGAGCGGTATGAAGGCGGGGATGAACGGGGTGCTGAACCTCTCGGTCCTCGACGGCTGGTGGGTCGAGGGCTACAACGGGAGAAACGGCTGGGGCTTCGAGGGCCGCGCCCCTTCCACGGGGAGCAGCCAGCCGGATGCGGAGACGCTCTACGACCTCATCGAGAACGAGATCGCACCACTCTACTACTCGCGGACGATGGATGATGTCCCGCACAGGTGGGTCCGGATGATGAAGGAGTCGATAAAGAGCATTGCCCCGCAGTACTGCTCTCTCCGGATGCTCAAGGAGTACGTCACCCGATATTATCCCTCGGTCTGTATGTATGCGGCCGAGCCGGGGAAGCAGCTGGCCGGCGCCGAAGGGGTCTGCCCCCCCGGTCCCGCGCCCAGGATGCGGTAATCCTGGAACCGGCACCACCGGCGGGGATCGAGGAGAAACGCCTCTTCCGCTGTTCGGTTTCGGCAGGTTCATGGGGTAGCGGATCTGACGTACGGTATGGGACCCCGTTCGATCTCAATCCGCCCTGAAACAAGAGAGGACTATCCGAAGGTTCACGATCTGGTCCGGCATGCGTTCGGGCGTGAAAACGAGGCTCGACTGGTCGATCTGCTCCGGGAGTTGCCGGAGTTCGTTCCCGCTCTCTCCCTGGTCGCGGAGATGGACAGCTGTATCGTCGGCCATATCCTCTTCACCCCTACGAGAACGACCGGCGGCGGCACGGTCCTCGCGCTCGCCCCGGTAGCGGTCGACCCGCCCTTCCAGCGGCAGGGGGTGGGGTCCGCGCTCGTCCTCCGGGGGCTTGCCGAATGCCGGCGGCTCGGCTACGGTGTCGTCATCGTTATCGGGCATCCCGACTACTATCCCCGGTTCGGGTTCTCCCCGGCGCGGGAGAAGGGTTTCGAGGTGCTCTTCCCGGTTCCGGACGAGGCGTTCATGGCGCTCGAGATCCGGCCGGGGGCCCTTGAAGGTGCCGGGGGGACTATTGTCTACTCGCCGGCGTTCGTGCTCTGCGACGAGGACCCGGAGGTATGACGGGCAGCGTTTACGCTCCGGCGCCGCCCCATGCAAACGCATCCGGTATTAACCTGTTTCCGGATAAACTGGCCCCTGAGCGAAACAGGTAACGTCTTTTAGCGGTAGATACCAAACATCTCTACCGGAGGCCGTTGTTCGGGATTCTGTTATGGATTGGAAGGACATTCTCCCGGTTCTCGCGGGCGCGGTCGTGATCCTGGCCGTCGCCTTCGTGGTGAAACCCGCTCTTCTCGGGGAGCCGATTGGCCTCGTCCCTTCCGGCCCGGTGCCGGTCGGCGGCCCGCCCGCATACCTCCCGCCCGCGCCGGTACCGACGCCGACGCCGTTTTCCGACGACGACGAGGCCTATTCCCGGAATTTCCGCTGGACGGCAATCGACGGCGGTGTCCAGACGATACAGGTCCGTATCCCGGAGGCGCTCTTCCATGAGCACCGGGAGACACCGCGGTTTAGCGACCATAATTCCTGGGGAAGGTATGCACTCGCTGACACCGATCGGCCGATTCTCGAGGACCTCGCCCGCCGGATCGCGCCCCCGACCGCCAACCCGGACGAGAGCTACTTCCGGCTGATGAACCTTGTCTTCTTTGTCCAGCAGATCCCCTATGATATGGACGATAACGCGACCTCTTACGCCGAGGGCGCTCTTCCCCGGCACGTCATGCACGTAAAGGGCGGCGTCGAGTATCCGAAATACCCCATCGAGATGCTCGTTGACGGGAGGGGGGACTGCGAGGATGCGGCCATTCTGATGGCGGGGCTCCTCGACGCCCTCGGCTACGATACGGTGCTGCTCCGATACTCGGATCACATGGCCCTCGGCATCAGGATGAACGAGTTCAACCCCTACTACGCCAGGTATACGCCGCGATACTTCACGTACGGGGGGCAGCATTACTACTATGTCGAAGGGACGGATTTTGACTGGTGGAATGTCTCGGTCGGCTCAACGGCGGTCTGGGGAAGACCGCACCCCATCGGGGACACTTCCAGCACGGGTATCCCGAGCGTGCAGTCCGAGACCCCGCAGATCATCCCGCTCCGCTACGTCCCCGAGCCGGGAGAGTACCGGATCCGTCCCGTCCGCCTGCCGGCGGGGGGAGCGTGAAAGGCATGAGTCCCGATAACCCCGAGCCGTCCGGCGGCCTGAAGATCCCCGGGATCCCGGACCTGAAGATGCCGAGACTGCCGAAGTTGGCCGTCGACCGGAGGAAGGCCCTTACCGTCGCCGGGGTGGTGGTTGCCGCGATGGCGATTCTTTTGGTCGGAGGGATGCTCTTTGCGAGTTACCATGAAGGCCAGCAGATTGCTGCGTTCCGTAGCCACGTATCGGCATCGGAGGCTGACCTTTTTCTGGTCTCCGGAAAGGTCGCCTCGCATATGCGCACCCCCACATACGGCCTCTCGATTGCCGAATGCGACGCCCATGTGCGGGAGTTTGGGGCAATCGCAAACTATGGCAGGGCCGTTACAGCCTACCACCGTCAGATTGTCGCGGTCGATGCCGTCCCGGAAGCCTACGCCGGAGCGCAGTCGGCCTACGTCCGGGCGCTCGACAACCTGAACCGCGCGTTCACGTTCTGGTCGTCGGCCGCGGCCGCCTACGAGATGCGGGATTACCCCGCAGCAAACCGGAACATCGTAGAAGCGGATGGGGCCTGGCGGGAGTACAACACCGCAATCAACGATTACGACCACGAACTCCGCACCGCAGAAGAGGGAACGGAAACCCTTCCCGCCTAGACGAGGTATTTCTCCGGCACCCTGATGGTGATGGTAAGCGACTTCAGCGATTCCGAACGGATGGTGAAGTAGTAGTCGTCATACCCTTCCCGGATGATGAACGTCTCTTCCTTTTTTGTAGCGTTGCTTCTTGTAGCGTTGCTCTTGACCTGGAGTATATCGCCCCGGAAGTACCGGATCTCCTCGACGAGCCGGTTCGGGTCATCGGGGTCGCGGATCTCCACCACGAGCCATGGATAGTCGTTCATCGGTGTTGCGCTCACGTTGACGGCCCAGTAGGGAAAGGGGATGTGATAAACCTCAGTGGCGAGAACGCGGGGGGGGTGCTCGCAGGTCACCTCTGCGTAGTCCACCAGTTTCTCAGAGATCCGAATATCCTGTGGCAGTTTCGTCATCGTCGTCGTGGGCGCTGGGGTCGGGATATGGTAGGTCGCGGGGTCGACGAACCCCACGCTCTGCGGCTGCTCCATCCCACGGGCAGGCACGGGCGGCGTGGGGGCCGGCTGGCCTGCTTCTATTGCCTGTGCCTCTATCGAGGCCGGTGTCGGGTTGAGCGTGACCGGTTGCGCATCTGTAGTATCTTCCGGCGCTGTGCAGCCTCCGGCGACGGCGGTTGCTGTCAGAAGGATCAGGAGCAGGATATGGCGCCCTTGCATAGTCTTCTCTTTTTAAGAGACCGTATTAGTAATTACGCATCTGCAACGCCCCGGGGAGTAGATAAATCGTGTATGTTCCGGGGGACGTGGATTCTCACGTCCCCTCGAGGGCTTCCATGGCAAGGCCCGCGAACCTCTCGCCCGACTGCGCGAATGCTTTCTCTACCTCGGCTATGCCGGCCGGATCGCCCAGTTTCAGCAGGGCCGCAGCGGTCAGGGCGCGACAGCACTCGGACTGGCTGGTCCGGAGGATGCCGACCAGCGGGTCGACCGCACGGGGGTCGCCGATCTCGGCAAGCGCCCATATTGCCGGGTTCTTGATCTCGTCGTCCGCGACGAGCACGACCCCGACGAGCGGCTCCACCGCTTCAGTTCCGGCCCGGGCGAGCGCCATCGCCACGGTCCAGCGTGCGTCGCTGTCGACGGCGAGCAGGGTCTCGACCAGCGGCCCGATTGCCGGAGCTCCCATGGCCCCGAGGGCACTGATGGCCTGCAGGCTGGTGTAGGTATCGGCGTTGAGCATGGCGTGCATCAGCTCCTGGACCTGTGCAGTGTCTCTCTCTTTCACTTCTCTCCTTTCGATGGTCTTCTGCATCTTCGCACCTCCTGGTGCGAACGCGGGATACCCTGGAATTTAAATAAGCCTTTGCGAATCGAGATCGCCGTACAGTACTGCGAAACGGCATTGCCGGGCATAGTTTTTTATACCTTTTCGAGGGCGGGATCGCCTGCGGTGCTCCTGCTCCGTCTGTCTCAGAAACCTGACGGCGTCTCATGCTCCGCCTATCCCTTCGGGATACGCGTCGTTACTCACCTGGCGGTGCTCGAGCTCCGGCCCCATGGTCCGTCGCAACTCACACCTTCGGTGCTCGAGCTCCGGCCCCATGGTCCGTCGCAACTCACACCTTCGGTGCTCGAGCTCCGGCCCCATGGTCCGTCGCAAC
>Ga0208041_1000290_pt1 | contig 56514 bp, 59 predicted proteins | sample AD_SCU002_MetaG_FD_184453 | JGI IMG/M metagenome (GOLD analysis project Ga0208041, IMG submission 184453) | Active sludge microbial communities of municipal wastewater-treating anaerobic digesters from China - AD_SCU002_MetaG (SPAdes) (version 2) | ecosystem: Engineered > Bioreactor > Anaerobic...
TGATGTTTGATATGCTCTAACTGTAAGAGGTTTATGGTATCATCATACATGAAGGCCTCCTTTACTTTGGATTATGGGTATAATCTCATTTTATAGGAAGCCTTCATTTTTTTATTCGATTTCATCGTGCTTTCAAAAAACATAGGGTACACCCTCTAATTATTTAAAGCGTATCTCATACCCTACAATAATTTAAATACCTGATAAACTTTACCTTCTTTGACTTCCGTCTTGAAGGTTTTTAATTTTTTGGTAGGCATTTTAATGAAACCGACGTGTGCTTTTTCAACGACTTCACCGGTTTTTAAGTCAAATGTTGCACCATGTAAGCGACATTGAACCTCTTCGTTTCGTTGGACACCTTTTGATAGAGATGCACCTAAATGTGTACATTTGTCTTGTACAGCATATACTTTATCTGCAAGTAGTGTGAGCATAATCGCTGTACCTTCAATGACAACTCGTTTTCTAAAATCCTGTTCTAAATCTTTGTATTCTGCAACACAATGTAACATGGTTAATCCCTCCTCAAGTATTATTTTACAACGAAATCTGATCGATGTCTTCTCAAAGACTTACTTAAGTTTAAATTGTCGAGTTGCTGCAACAGCAACTTTCCAGCCTTTAATGAGTGATTGACGAAGTTCCTTACCCATGTTGGGTTGATAGGATCGAGCAAGCTGCCACGAATTTTTGATATCATCCTTTGTTTTCCAATACCCTGTGGCTAGACCTGCTAAGTAGGCAGCACCAAGTGCTGTGGTCTCTAATATTTTGGGTTGATCGACTCGTAGATCTAAAATATCTGCTTGAAACTGCATCAAAAATTGATTCACGGTCGCTCCACCATCAACTTTGAACGATGTAATCGGAAGTTTTGTATCTTCTTCCATGGCACGTAGAACATCCATCGACTGATAGCATATCGCTTCAAGAACAGCACGCGACAGATGAGCTTTAGTCGTACCTCTCGTCAATCCAAATAATGCACCTCGCGCATCAGAGTCCCAATAAGGAGTTCCAAGTCCAACAAATGCAGGGACTAAATAAACACCTTCATTTGAGGGTAGTGAATAGGCAAGATTCTCTGTTTCTTGCGCTGAGTCAATTAACTTAATACCATCACGCAACCATTGAATGGAAGAACCTGCAACGAAAACACTACCTTCTAGTGCATAAGTGATGGTTTGATCAATACCCCAAGCGATGGTCGTGAGTAAACCATGTTCAGAAATGATCGGTTGTTCACCAGTATTCATCAGCATGAAACATCCTGTACCGTATGTATTTTTAACCATCCCTTTTTCAAAACACGTTTGTCCAAATAGCGCAGCTTGTTGATCTCCAGCCATGCCAGCAATGGGGACTTTTCGGCCAAAAAAATGATGCGGAGCTGTTAATCCATAGACTTCAGAACTGGATTTAACTTCTGGCAACATCGACATAGGGATATCCATGATGTTGCATAATTCTTGGTCCCATTCTTTTTCAAAGATGTTATAAAGAAGTGTTCGAGATGCATTGGTGTAGTCAGTCACATGAATTTTCTCACCCGACAATTTATAGACAAGCCATGTGTCAATCGTACCAAACATGAGATCTCCTTGAAGAGCTTTTTCACGTGCGCCTTCCACATGATCGAGCATCCACTTGATTTTGGTTGCAGAAAAGTATGCATCGATTAATAATCCAGTTTTTTTCTTAAAGAGAGGACCATAACCTTGTTTGTTAAGATCATCACATAGATCCGATGTTTGTCGAGATTGCCAAACGATTGCATTATAGATGGGTTGACCTGTATGACGATCCCACACCACGGTTGTTTCACGTTGATTTGTAATCCCAATGGCTTGAATATCTTGAGGTTTTAACTTGGCTTCGAGTAAGACGCGTGCCATGACTGCAAGAACACTGACCCAAATTTGATTGGGTGAATGTTCAACCCAGCCTGGATGCGGATAAATCTGCTTGATCTCTTCACTCGCCATAGCGATGATATTCGATGCATGATCGAAAATGATCGCGCGTGTACTTGTTGTCCCTTGATCAATCGATAGAATGTATTTCATGAGATACTCCTTACTGATGGTTAACATCAGTCGATTTGGTTGCAACCATATCGACACCTGTTTGATGAATATTTGATACGATGATATCTCCTATTTTAACATGTTTCGTGACAATCAGTTGATTCAATTCAGACATTATGTCAAAGAGATATTCTTTGGGAACAGGTTCTTTTGATTTGACGGATAATCGAGGAACATCGTTAAAAATGGTTCTCACGGTCGTCGTTAGCATGCGTTTAGGATGAGTTAATTCACTGATAGCATATTGATAACCACGAGGACACTTATTACCGGTAATCTTTTGATTTTCATCAACGGATAGATGACAACCAACAGGACAAACTATACATGTTAGTTCTTTCATACAATGTCCTCCACGATAAGTTGAATCGGATTTTTAGAGATAAGTTGATGAGGTTGTATGATCATAGACTCCATTTCAGCAGGTGCTAAATAGGCTGACTTCCTTTGTGCGATAACTTGATCATCTTGAATAACTTTGATATAAGCAGCAGTCATCTTTTTCGTGATACGAAACGATAATGTGATGGGTTCTGTACAATCATTCATATCGATATGATGAGGAACAACATATCTGACATAATGACCAAGAAGGATAGGCTTTAAATCTTTTACTGCATGCGATGGTGATAAAAGATATCTTTTTGCCCATTGCCCAGCTTTTTTACCTTCATCGCTAACCCAGTCAACGAGGTCGTGGACATGAAGTGCGTTTCCACATACAAAGAGACCATCGATATTTGTCATCAGATGTTGATCAACATAAGCACTTCGTGTCGTAGGACTTTTCTTCATGGGAAGACCATCGAATAAGGCAACATCAGGAATAAGTCCGATGGATAGAAGCAGTGTATCTACATCAAACACTTTTTCAGTTCCTGCGATAGGATTCATGGATTGATCGACTTCTTGAATGGTGATTTGTTCAAGAACTTCTTTTCCTTTCACGTGAGTCACCGTATGAGATAGATAAAGCGGAATATCAAAATCGTGCAAACACTGAACAATATTTCTTGTTAAGCCATTGGAATAAGGCATGATTTCAGCAACCCCTAAAACCTGTGCACCTTCAAGGGTCATCCGTCGTGCCATGATTAAACCGATATCTCCACTACCTAAAATAAAGATACGCTTTCCAACAAGATATCCTTCCATATTGAGATAACGTTGAGCACTTCCTGCGGGCATGATGCCTTTCGGTCGTGTTCCAGGAATGATTGCTGCACCTCGAGTACGCTCATAACATCCAGATGCGAGAATGACTGCACGCGCATGGAGGTGTTCATAACCATGTTTTGGACTGCTGATCATTAACTCGAAATCTTCCTTTTTTTGGATATCAAGAACAGTCGTTTCAAACATGATCGAGACGCCTTGTTTCGATAAGGATTGAATAAACCGATCTGCATATTCAGGTCCTGTCAATTCTTCTTTGAACTGATGGAGGCCAAATCCATGATGAATACATTGGTTGAGGATACCCCCTAATTGGCGATCTTTTTCAATTAAAACAATCCTTAGAGCATCATCAACAGCTGATAGTGCAGCAGCTAATCCAGCTGCTCCACCACCGATGATTGCAAGATCAACGTTATTCATGGGTCTTGGTCTCCTTCACAAGAATAGGTGTATGTTGTCCATCGTAGTTGATTGAAGATTTTGGTTTCTTAGTTTCTCTTGCGATGATATTGAGAACTTGATGTTCACAATATCCACCTTGACATAACCCGCTTCCTGCGCGCGCGCGTTTCTTTATACCTTTTATCGTATCATTACCAAGAGGTCCCTTTATGGCATCGATGATTTCTTGTTCAGTGATTCTCTCACATTTGCAAATGATGTTGCCATATAAGGGATTTTCTTTGGCTAATCGATATTTATCTTCTTCGCTAAGTTGATGGAACAGTGTTCTCTTTTGACGATAAGGATCAAAGGATGCTTTTTTTGAAGCTCTGATGTTGATGACCTCTTCAACAAGATATTTTGCAATTGCTGGTGCAGCAGTTAAACCGGGAGAATCAATCCCCGCAACGTGATAAAATCCAGGATAAGTCTTCGATTCTTGAATATAAAAATCATCATAAGAAGATGTTGCTCGAACACCTGCAAATGCTCGGATCGTCCATTCATAAGGAATAGCATCTGATAGCATACGCAATTGTTCTTTGATGTAGCGTATACCTTCCATGGTTGTTGATGCATCTTCTGGATCACTCACTAATTCAGATGTTGGACCAAGAAGGATATTGCCATGAACTTGTGGAACAATCAAAACACCTTTTCCTTTCGCTGTGGGTAGCGGATAAATCACATGATGAAATGCATCTTTTGCGCGATGATCAAGGACTAGATATTCTCCTCGTCTTGGATGAATAACAAATTCAACATCATCTTCAATCATCGATGCGATGCGATCACTCATCACACCTGCTGCATTAATGATATGTCTTGTCAACCACACGGTCCCATCGTCTAGAGTCATCTTGAAGTTGTTATGATCTTTTTCGATCGTGATGACATGACTATTTCGCCGAATTGATGCACCGTTTTTCACCGCATTCTCAAGTGCAGCAAACGCAACTTCCCAAGGATAAGTGACTTTTGTGGAAGGAAGTGATAAAGCTTTTGTGATGGTAGATATGAGCCGAGGTTCCTCTTGACGAAGCTCTTCAGGGGTGATCATTTGAATATTATGAACCCCGTTTGCCTGTGCTCGATCATAGAGAATCTGTAATAATTTTTCTTCCTCTTCTCCATGAGCAACCACATAAGCACCCGTACGAAGAAGAGGGATGTCGAGTTCTTGTTCAAGTTTTTCATAGAGCTTGTTTCCTTCTACACAAAGTCTAGCTTTGAGTGTATGTTCCTTTGGATCATGTCCTGAATGAATAATTGCACTATTTGCTGTCGTTTGATGACTTGCAAAATCATTTTCCTTGTCAAAAACCATGATGGAGACATCATAACGTGATAACTCTCTGGCAATCATCGATCCGATAATACCTGATCCAACAATAATATAGTCAAACATGAGAAAACCTCCTTAATAATGAAAAAGAGAAAAAAGATGACGCGCATTCTTTTTTCTCTTGTACTCTTTTTGATCGATTAACTTTTCATCAGTAATTCCAAAATTTAGGATTACTTGTTGTGACTGCAACCGCACCAGCCGCTAAACATGCTTTGATGTGCTCTTTGGTGCGAATCAGTCCGCCCATCAAGATTTCACATGAGATATGTGCTTTGATTTCTGGGATAATATCGGTGGATAGTGCAGGTAGCACTTCTAGGTAATCAGGCCCTGCTTTTTGTGCAACTTCAAGACTTTGTTCTAAAGACATCGAGTCTTTTAAGAAGAAGCGTAAGATGCCAATGACTTTTCTTTTTTTACAGATTTCGATGACTTTGGGCTTACTTGAGATGATTCCATCGACTTTCAATGTCTGTATCAAATAGATTGCACCATATTCATCAGAGGATAATCCTTTGATGAGTTCAGAATGAATCAAAACTTTCTTCAAGTGATTTTTCATCTCAAGAACAAGTTCAGGAAGTTGTGCTAACTGAAAGTTCATTAAGATGCCATAGGTTAGATGAGTTGCTAAAAAACTACGTAATTCTTGATGGTTACTAATGGCTGGAATCACATGTTGTCCGCTGAGCATGGGATCACCTCCTCGATAAAAAATAGCAAAATCAAAAATGCTGAAGATGGGCACTTTCAAGATTTCGCTCTTTGTCTCTTTTGATGATTAATTTCTACTTTGATTATAACGTGAAAGCGCTTTGAAGTCAAGTTAACAAAGATGAATTTGATACTTGACATTTTTTATTCATTTAATGCTATAATAATGAAACAAGGTTGTATAAAGGTGTTGATTTTATCATGAAAAAAGAAAGAAATATCATCATACTCGTCATCGGAATCGCTGGATCATTCGTCTTCTTACTCACGTTTTTAATGCTTATGTTCGGTGATGAACTTGATCAAATGTTTAACGTCATTGGCATTCGTGTAGCGACTGTTTTTGTTGCATTCGCTTCCTTCTTATCCTCAATGTTATTTAGCTTATTGATCTTGCTACATAATAGGACGGTTGTTCGAATCAATGATGATACAAACCGTCGTGCTGAACTTTTTAGAGAACTTCAATTTGCCTCATCCAATTACTCCATCATTGAATTTATGGATCGGATGCTCATTTACGGTGAATCAACACGATACATTCAACGTGTCATTGAGAGAAAAAGCATGATGTTTCATATGATTGAAGATGGATTATCTGAGATGGATATCTATGAAAATCCACAGAATTACTCGTTCGTATCCATTAAAATTCCTTTTCGCGTCATTGAAGGAAAGATTATTTCTTCAATCACGTTTGATAAACTCCGGTTTGAACGTGAAGGGGTTAATTATGAGTTCATTACACCACCAAGTGAACCCGAATCGCGCGCTTTCTTACTTTATAATGAACATACAAAACGAAACAATGTCATTATCAATTTGATCATGAAGAAGAATAGCGTCTTCTATAATCCTAATCAGATTAACAACTTCACCAAGATCAAGATTTACATCAACATTACCAGTTTGCTCGGTGTTAAAGTCAAAGGAAATAGCGAACTCTATTTCACGAACCCAGAACAAATCGAAGGCGATGGTACGAACACATACCGTATTAACTCTGCAAACTTTACATTGACAGAAATGCCTAAAATTGTTAAATCATAGACTACTTCACTTTCATATCTAAAACAGGTAGCTGTTCTTGCTTGATCCGATATGCGTATCTTATCGATGCTAAAATGGATGCGTGAATATCATCTTCTGGTATCTTTAAATCACGTGATAATTCTTGATCAATGAAGCAGTTCGATGTCATCAGTTTTGCAAAATAACGTGGATTGAGTCCTGGCTCAATCCCTTTTTTATCGTATGCTTGTTTCATGTGTTGAATTGCAAGTTGACTGATCCAATTGGGAATGGTGATGACTCTTTTTTTCATACCCATGCCCTCTAAAACGATGGGGATTAACTGTTTCCATGTCATATTGATTTGACCGAGGGGATACGCGGTTTGATGTTTGCCAAAGAGAATCGCATGGTAGATTGCAACCCCTACTTGATGAGTAGTCATCATCGTTGTTCCTCCTTTTGGAAAAAAGATTATTTTTGGCTTCTCAAAGCGATCAATGAATGTCGACCACACGGGTCTTCTACCTTCCTGAGGGCCAAAAATATAAGGGAGTTCTAACACATTAACACGGAAATGTTCATCATCAAATGAAAATGCAACCTCCTCTTGACGAAGTCGAGTTCTGATATAAGGATGATGTTGACTGAGATTGAGATGAGGCCATATTTTTGCAAAGTATGAGAAATAACTTCCAAGTATAACAGCCACTTTTACACCCATCTTTTTAGCTGATGTCAAAAGTTTGATGAGTGGTTTAATATTGTATGCTTCATAAATGTTTTCTACAGGTGGAGCAAATTCGATTCTCTCATCGACTCCAGCAGCAAAAACAAAGGCATCCATTCCTTTCATCAGTTCATCACATGCATCATCTGTTAACGCGTTAAAATCAACAAGATGTAAGATCATGTCTGAAGGAAGATTTAAGTTTTTTGGAACAGGTGGAAGTGCCATCGCGTGAACAACATGACCATCAGCAAGCATCAGTTTTGCAGCAGCTGATCCCAATAATCCGGTTCCACCAGCTATTAAAATGTTCATGAGCGGTCCTTTCGATAATAATTCGTACGTAAGATCTTTTTCATGATCAGGTAGAGTTCTTCAATGTCGCGCGCTTGAGGTGTTGTTGTCTTCAAATCGGTTAAGCGCACATAATTGTTACCATCATAGAATGCATAATCCTTATATAAGACAGGTGTGACACATGGTGAAAACATATCGTGCCCCATACTATAGGGAATCTCATCAGATAATCCAAAGAGGACATCAAGTGTGGGTAAAATATCAAACGATGTGGTCATCTTATCAATCGATTGTGGGAGGATACTTGTTGACCAAAGATAGAGGTTACCTTGGTGTTTCAAATGAAGTTCAGTGATACCTGATGCATCTTGATAAACGTCTTGAGGCATGGTGTATGGATAATGGTCACCGGATAGAAGAATGATGGTATCATCGAGTCTACCTTTTTCATTCAGTGCTTCGATGAGTAAACCAATCATGAGATCGAGTTCAATTTGGGTTGCACGATAATAATTGAGTGAGGGATCATCATCTGGATATAAAGCATTGACTTCATCAATATGTGATTGACCGACAACATGATGTTCAGTATAAGGTGAATGCCCAGAAAAAGTGATTAAAAAACTCATAAATAAACCATCACTGGGGATGATGATATCTTTTCCTGCATTGAAAAAGCGTGTATCAAATCGTCCATCTTCAGGTGTTAATTCGAGTTCATCACGTCCATAAAAAGCATCAAACCCATAATTCTCATAGAGAATATGTCGTCCATAAAATTCTTTATAATTCCCATGAAAGGCTTGTGTAAGATATCCGTTTTCTTTAAAACGATTGGCTAATGATTTGGTGTAGGTATTTTGTTTAAAGACAGAGACAGTAGGACCATCTTCAATCGATGGAATGAGTCCAGTATTAAAAATAAATTCTGTATCACTGGTTGTACGTTGAAACACCGGAGTGAAATGATTGCTAAAGGTGATCGATTCTGATTGAAGCTGGTATAAATGTGGTGTCAAGATCGGATCGAGTGCGATTTCATCATACGATTCAGCTAAAATGAAAATAAGGTTTTTACCTTCAAATAAACCAACATATTCATGATCACTCGCTGGTGTAAGATGATTTGATATATAATCATCAACTGCTTTCTCATCACGAGAAAGTGATAGGGGCGGTGTGAGTGTATCCACGATATCTCGTCCCATGAGATGGAAAAAACCAAAGTGTCTTGCGACATCTTTTCTTGAGAAAACAGATCGATATAGATAGACATCAGAAGTAAAAATCGTTTGATCCTTTGTTGGATATGTTGCTTGAATGAACATCGTGATAATCAGCATAATCAAGATGAAGAAAGAGCGTTTCAACTGAACAATAGATGGCTTGACAGAGCCCTTTTTTATTTGTTTAACAAACCAAATAACGGAACCAATCATCATGACAAATATCGTGGGATGAAGCCAGCTAAACCGATACATGCTTTCACCAGATTCAATACCTTCACGCAGTGTAAGAGCTTCTTTAAAACTAAAGTAATCATGAAAAATACGCACATAGACATCTTGACCAATGACATAGGAACCAAAGATGATCAGTGTGATGATGCCATACCATTTAACGGTTTTTCTTGGTATGATTTGGCCTAATGTTAACCATGAAAAAAGGCTTAGAAGTAAACCAAATGGATAGGTCATCGTGATGATTGAACCCTGTTTGATCATCAATAAGACTTCCATGATCAAAAGGATTAGAGCAACACCATAAAGAGGTTTAGCTTCTTGATAAGATGTAAGGATGTGTTTTCGATCGATGATCATCCACCCTATCCATCCGATACATGACAGCAAAAACACACCCCAACTCACCACGTAGGTAGTATCTGGAGAAGTACGATTCAAAATAAGGCGAAAAACGAATAATAGACTGATTAAAAACATGAGGATAATTCCTGAGATGATAAGTCGGCGCATGATGTATTCTCCTTCGTCGTGATCACTCTCATTATACAACAAAAAGAGGGTCATCGACCCATCTTTTTAGAAGTAAATATCGGTGATATCTGTGGCTTTTATCTTTTCAAAGGGCATGAGTATAATCCATTGTCCAACCCAATCAATTTTCTTGATGGATCCCATCGTGGTGCGAATATAACCATCATGATAATACGAGATAGAGACTTCAATATCTTGTTGACATGCGAGATGTAGTTTTCGGTTGAGTTCTTCACATTGATCATCACTCAGTAAAGGTTTATCCTGCTTACCTAACCTAATCTTCAATTCTCGAATCATGGAACCATAACCCACTAAGGCATCAAAGGGTGCCCACTTGATGATGCCGCGATCAACATATGTACTAGGCATGGTGACCACCAATCATCGTGTTGCGCGCTTTGATGGTTGATGATTCAAATTCACTTGAAGCACGATTAATACTATTCTTTCCGAATTTGAATTTGATATCATCCATCGCTGCATGCAGTTGATGTTCCTTCATCAACCTTTCGACATCTTCAAATAATGAAAACTGATAGACGTGTTGATCGCTCAGATTGCCAAGGCTGACATGAACACGTCGAATAGGTTCATCTTCATAGTAGGTGCGAAATAGGCTCAAGCAGGTTTCATAAATCACCGATGCGTTTGATGTGGGCTGATCAAGCGTGATCTGGCGACCAAAACCACCACCGACTTCTTTGCTATAAGCAATGCCGAAATGAACGGTGCGTGCGACTTTCTTATGTAATCTCAAACGGCGTGTCACGTCATCAACCATCTCAAGAATGATCTGAAAAACATCGGGTGGATAATAATCATGAAAGAGCGTTTGTCCTGAACCATAGCTCTTACTGACAGCACGAATGTTTTGTTTCTCTTGAATCATGCTCATATCCAAACCATGGGTATGGTAGTAGAGTTCTTCACCTAATATACCAAAGATACGTTTGAGTGTTTCAGGACGATAATGTGCGATATCACCGATGGTGTTTAGGCCAAGTCGATTGAGATTGCGTTCCATATTTTGTCCAATTCCCCACATCTCAGAAAGTGGGGTGATTGGCCATAATTTTGTAGGGATATCATCATAGGTCCATCTTGCAATAAAATCAGGTGCCTTTTTAGATTCGATGTCTAAAGCCAGTTTAGCCATCAACATGTTTTGACCTATGCCACAAGTGGCATAAAGCTTTGTTTCATCATAAATCGCTTTGAGAATCATGCTAGCCATCTCAATATCGCTTTTTTGATAGTAGTTCAAATACTCAGTAACATCCAAAAAAGCTTCATCAATGGAATAGACATAGAGATCATCTTCAGAAATAAATCTTAAATAAATCTCAATGATTTTTGTCGAGTATTCCAAATAGGTTTCCATGCGTGGTTTTTGGAAAATAATGGGCAAATCAGGAGGTATTTCATGAATACGGCATCGACTAGGAATACCCAATGTCTTTAAATAAGGTGAGACAGCTAAAACGATTGATCCACTTCCACGTGACTTATCAGCAACTACAAGAGGTGTCTTAAAGGGGTCTAAACCTAAAAGTGCGCATTCCACTGAAGCGTAGAAACTTTTGAGATCGATGCATAAAATATGACGATAGAGTTTGTATTCTTCCATGGTTTTCAACCTCCTTTGTGCCATCATTATATCAAGAAAAATGAAAAAGAAAAGAGGGTAAAATTCGATTTTCGAATGAAAATGTTCTCTGAAAAAATGACAATTTAGACTCATTTTAAACGTAAACGTTTTCGATAAAAATAAGGCTTCAACTTATCCTTAAGTTGCTTAAAAAATCTTAAGATGAAAATAAAAAGCATGTGCAATGCACATGCTAGAGTGTCATAGGTTTTGGATATGTTTGTCCTTTGAGGTCGACTGAAAGTGATTCAATCACGATATCTTGATAGGGGCGATCTTGATGGTCACGAGGTTGACCAACGATTGCATCAACAACTTCGATACCAGAGATGACACCACCAAATGCGGCATACTGACCATCTAAATGGGGTGCCTTTTGGTGCATGATGAAGAACTGAGATGTCTGTGAATTGGGATCGCCTGTGCGTGCCATGGAGATGACACCGCGCGTGTGACGAAGATCATTATTAAAACCGTTTGAAGCAAATTCACCCTTGATGGGACGAAGTGATTCTTTACCCCAACCCCCTTGGATCATAAAACCGGGGATAATACGATGAAACGTCAATCCGTCATAAAAGTTTCTCGTTGCTAACGCGATGAAATTATTCACTGTATTGGGAGCAACTTCAGGAAATAGTTCAATGGTGATGGTCCCCATGTTTTTAACCTTTAAGGTGACAATAGGGTGATTGGGTTTTTGATATGCTGCAAAACTCATGATAATTCCTCCTTATTCGTGCTTCATCGCACGTATTTTTTCATGATGCTTTCTAAAACTGACGGTGCCATAGACACCGGTGATAATCATGACACTTCCGATGAGATGATAAAATTCAAGTTTTTCATGAAGCAATAATGCACCAGCAAGAATCGCAACAATAGTGGAAAGGTTTGAATAAATCGATGTGATATGTGCCGGGGCTTGACTGAGTGCAAAGTTAACCAAGAAGAAGCCACCAATCGAAGCGACGATACCTAAATAAAGGATCGGGATAATCAGCTCAAGATGAAGTAAGTTTGCAACATAATCCGTGATGCGACCTTCACTCATTAATTTAATCAGATACATCAGATTAAAAATCACAGCTCCATACAACATCATGAAATAAGTAATCTCATAAGGCTTCAATTGCTTAGAAGCATTGCGTGATGCAATATTGAACAGCGCAGCCGATAAAACAGCACCGAGCAATAAGAGATACCCCCAACCTTCAAATGCAATTCCATCTTGTGTTTTAAAGAGTTGAATAAATAATACACCAGAGACAGATAAAAGAATGAATAAGATTTGAATGGGACGAGGTTTTTCTTTCAATATGATAGAAGATAATAGTGTCACAAAGATAGGAATCATTGCAATCATCAGACCTGCTTCACCACTTGTTGTTAAGCGTAAGCCATATGTTTCTGTTAAGAAATATAGGATAGGTTGAAAGAGTGCGACCAAAAATAAATCTTTCATATGTTTCTTTTCAAAACGGATCTGAACAACTTTTGTCCATCTTAAGATTTCAAATGAAAGAAATGCAATTAAAAAACGATATGCAATCAATCCGATAGGACTGACATAATCCATCGCAACTTTAGAAAACATAAATGTAAAACCGAAAATGCTTGCAAATAGAATACCAGCAATGTGGACTTTCTTTGACATCGTTAACCTCATCATGTTTGTGCACGTATGCATGCGTACGCAAATCCATATTCATCATATCATTTTTTTAAAAAAAATCACGCAACAATCGATAACAACACCAAAATAAAAATAATAGTAAAAAAATAATAGTAATCTATTGACAATAGTGTATGGCATACAGTATAATAACAATCGAGGAGTGATGATATGGACATCAATCAATACAATAACATGGTTCTCGAACTCAAACGTGGAACCCAAGTACTATCTGTGCTCAGTCAACTCAAGAACAATCAATACGGCTACTCGCTACTTCAAGCACTTGAAGAAAAGAAAGTCATGATTGAAGCAGGGACACTATACCCACTGATGCGACGACTTGAATCACAAGGATTACTCATCAGTGAATGGGACACCAGTGAGTCAAGACCCAGAAAGTATTATCGATTATCGGATGAAGGCTTATCAGTCTATCATCAATTAGTCAATGAATGGAAAAACATTGTCAGCGACATGGACAAGCTGATCAGGGAGGAATCATAATGAAACAAATCATTGAACGTTACATTTATGCTGTAACAAAACGCTTACCAGAAAATATGCGTGAAGAAGTCAAAGAAGAATTAGGTGCAAACATTCGTGACATGATGAGTGAAAATCCAAGCGATGAAGAAATTGATCGCGTCTTGCACGGATTAGGTCATCCAAGAGAATTGGCTAAAAATTACAGAGGACAAGACCGCTATGTCATCTCACCATTATTTTATGATGACTATATACAAGTCTTGAAGATTGTTGCTGTCATTTTCCTTGCGGTCACACTTGTCTTTGGAACAATCGATGCCATTACCAATATAGAAGCACAATCCATCTTTGGAGGTATTGTCAAAGTTTTCGCTGAAATTGTATCACATGCATTTTCTTCGTTTGCGAGTGCATTTGCATGGGTTACACTCATTTTTTGGGGAATCGATTATGCTGCACGCAACAAAAAATGGCCAGAATGGAAACTATCTGATCTTCCTGATCTCCCTAAGCCAAATACAACCAAAATCTCTCGCGTTGAATCGATTCTTGGTCTCGTTTTAGGAACTGCATTTTCAGCGATCTTCCTTGTTTTTCTCATTCGATATATCCATTTAATTGGCATCTATGAAAATGGTGAACTTGTCGTTCAAATCTTTAATAGCCAAGTCACCGATCAGTTTATCGTTTTCTTTATTATCAGTGCTGTCATTGGATTTATCGTAAGTTTGCTTAAGGTTAACTATGGAGAATGGCGTATCGGTCTAGCTTCCATTTATACAGCACATGAGATCTTATCCACTGTCTTGTTTCTTATTTTCATCCATACTGAAGGATTGATTCTCTATGAAGCATTCGCACGTGTAGGAACCTATCTTGATATATCGGCTTCTGCTGTTCAAGGTCATTTTGAATCAGGAGTCACTGGTTTAACAGTCTTCATCAGTATTATGGTTGGTATTGATTTGATCTCAACATGGGTAAAGACACTCAAAGCAAAAAAAGCATAAAAAAAATGCCGATGATTCGGCATTTTCCATATCCAAAGGATTTAATTGACGTAAGGACGTTTTTCTTCTTCTTTATCAAGAATCGGACGTTTTTCTTCTTCAACAGGCTTTTGTTCTTCTTTAGCTTTACCTTCATTTAACGTCTTCGCATATTCTCGATATTTCTTATAGCCACCAAAACCATCATATCCTAAATAAGCAGCTCCGATAACAGAAATAAAGAGTAAGAAGATTCCAACTGTACCGTAATCAAAATCTGGGCTGACTGCAATCACTGCACCCAATGTTAATGCAGCGACATGAATCCAAAACTTAGGAATTTCAGTTTTTTCACCAAAGAAAACAACAGAATTAAAGAAGACAAGACCGCGTGCATAGAAGAAGAATGCAAGTGCATAACGATAGACATAACCCCAAATGGCTTCATTTTCAAGATCGCGAGTCAAAGCGATATAGATCATGACACCGCCAATGATCGTATCAAAAATGATTTCAATCAAGTTAATCGTTCGAAGAACTTCACGATTGAGTGACTTCATTAAAGGAACAACCCGGAAAATAGAAAAAACAACAATGGCAACACCAGTGATGGTGTAGACAACTTCATTGGCAAAGATCATGTAGATACCAATGCCCACTAAAATGGCTGCTAATACAAATTTAAGCACCCAACCATAACCATATTTCATTTTTTGACTCATGGACGTTCCTCCTTTGATTCTCTCTACTTGCATTATATAGCAACTCCTCGTTGAATGCAATGAAACACGACCCAATCGATGGTAAAAAGCATGGTTAAAAAATGTGAAAGTGACATGTTTATGGTGCTATGTTATAATAAAAAATAGAAATAAGGAGTGATTGTATGAATCGACGTATTATTGCTGCAATGCCTTTAATAAGCTTATTATTGTTTCTTTTTTTTGGATTATATGATGACAATTGGGAGTTAGGAGCGAGTTTCTTTTTCTTGATTCCAATCAGCTGGGTTTTGTTAAGCAGTCATCCTTGGAAAAGACTATCAGAGATCATGCCACTGGTTGCACTCGCAGTATTCCTTTGGATTGGGTTTGGCTTTGATACATGGCATCCCACATGGCTTGTCTTTCTTTCAGTTCCTTTTGTCAACATGATTGTTGAACGTAAAATCACCATGCGAAAAGCCGTTGGGATTGTGATCTCCGCAGCCTATATTATCATCGGATTACTCACAACCATTTGGCATCCAACATGGATCATGTTTCTACTGATTCCGATTATTAATACGATTTTCTTTCCACCCAAATCATCCATCATCTATTCAAAAGGATCAATTCGAAGCAAGATTCGACATTATGTCATCGATGAAGAACGTGATGAAAACGAATAACGGAGCATAGAAGCTCCGTTTTTTTATCGAATAGATTCAATGAAATGGATCTACAAGCGTTCATCAAAAAAGTAAGGACGAAGCGGTGTAATAAAGAAAAAGAGAATAACACCCATCAAAAGACCACCTAAATGACCATAAACACTGATATTTGGAATCACAAATGTCAAGATGAGATTCAGTGCCATGAGTTGTTGGATAGACGATATCGCTTTCGGATGGAACCAATATTTCCGTAGAATGGTGAGCATGAATAATCCACCCATCACACCATAGATTGCTCCTGAAGCTCCTACGGTGTAACCTGATCCAAATAGGCTCACAACAACAGAAGAAGCTAAACCTGATGCAATATATAAGAGTGCATATTTTTGTGGACCAATCAATTTTTCCATATGTCCACCAAGATAATAAAGCACGATCATGTTGGATAGAAAATGGAGGATATTCGCATGTAAGAACATCGCAGTGATGATGCGGTAATACTCATGTCCTTCAATAACCAATTGTGGATGGATAGCACCCCAAAGGACGAGATCAAATTGAAAGATAAAAGATGAAAGGATATCAGCAATTAAGAAGATTAAATTCAAGAAGAGCAAAAAAGCGTTGACAGGATGTCTTTTGATATAGCGGTTGATGAATGACTTAACGTCCATGCAGATCTCCTTGTTTATGCAGATGTTGATAAAGATAATGAATCATCCAAAAGATCGCTAATCCATAGAATGCGATCGATAATGGGATACGATCAGAAAATGAAGTAATCGGACGATCCGTGAATGTGAAATATTGATAAAGTAACCCAATGAAAACAAATCCTAATCCCACCCATTCACGCGTGGTTGCGATGATAAAGATGATAAGACCTAATGCAAAAGGAATGAGTTGGAAAAGAAAATCAACCAGATTATCAATCAATGTTCCGGATTGATTAAATGCATCAAAGGCGAATAAAAAGAGGATCAAAAGTAAGAAACACGAGATAACACGAGGTGTGAGGAAAAAGACTGTTTGAAACACTTTTTTCATAGGTTCACCTTCTTTATTCTATTTTAACATGAATTACATGTTGTTTTGATAAATCTATTCTTGATGTATGCGTATCATTAGCACGATATCATTGCACAAAGGCTGATGATGTGACACAAAAAAAGACGGTTAAAACCGTCTAGTGTTTTTCGCGAACGAACACATCATTATATTGGCGATGAACCTTGATAAATGTTGTGCATTTAGAAAGCTGCTTTAAGGTTGGAGCACCCACATAAGTACATGTTGATCGAACACCACCTAATATATCTTTAATGGTTGTTTCAACATGACCCTTGAAAGGTATTTTAACGGTTCGACCTTCTGAACTACGATAGTCAGCAACCTCACCGTGATGTTTAATCATCGCTGTGGATGAACTCATACCATAGAATTCAACAAATTGCTTTTTCACAAAGATCGTTTCATTGGTTTTTTGATCTCTTTGGTGTGTATCATGATATTCAGTGATCACATCACCACCACCTTCGATATGACCAGCAAACATACCACCTAACATGACAAAGTCTGCACCTGCACCAAATGCTTTGGCAACATCACCTGGACATGTGCATCCACCATCACTGATGATATGTGCACCTAATCCATGAGCTGCATCAGCACATTCGATAATGGCTGATAATTGAGGATACCCCACACCGGTTTGAATACGTGTCGTACATACTGAACCTGGACCGATACCTACTTTGACGATATCAGCACCACGAAGAATGAGTTCTTGTGTCATATCAGCAGTCACGACATTCCCAGCAATGATGACGTGACTGGGATATGCTTTTCTGACGGCTTCAACAAAGTCACCAAAATGTTCTGAATAACCATTGGCAACATCAATACAAATAAAACGGATATCAGGACTATTTTTTAAGATCTCTTTTAAGTTTGCAAAATCAGCTTTTGATGTTCCTGTTGACACAGCAAAATGATTAGGAAGAAGCGTCGGTGCATATTGATTAATGGTTTGTTCATCATAACTTTTGACTAAGCACGTAAATAAACCGTGTTTTTGAAGTTCTTGTGCCATATGGATTGTCCCCACTCCATCCATGTTGGATGCCATGATGGGAATGCCTTTCCATGATTGTTTACTGTGCTTAAATGTATATTCACGATTGAGATCGACATCACGTCTAGACGCAAGCGTCGAGCGTTTTGGACGAATTAACACATCACTAAAGTCAAGCTTTTCATCAAATTCAATACGCATAAGACACCTCTTTGTGCAATTATTTAACTACGTTAATATTATAAGGTATTAAGGGCATAAGTGAAAGCATGAAATGAAAAATTGTTGTAAAAAAAATAACACCTGTTTTTTTGAGGATGAAATGAGACAAGTTACCTCTTTTTTTGATGATTATGCTATAATGTTTTTGCTGATAAATGGCGGGTAGTGGCTCAGCTTGGTAGAGCACCTGGTTCGGGACCAGGAGGTCGCAGGTTCAAATCCTGTCTACCCGACCACGAACATTGACAATCATCATAATGATGGTTGTTTTTTTGTTATAATGAAAATAGGGTGATCGGATGCGTTGGCTCATTATTCCAGACAAATTTAAAGGGACCATGTCAAGTCAAGAAGTTATTAACATCATGGAACGTTTGCTCAAACGTTATGATGATCAAGCAGTATGTGAAGTTGTTCATATCGCTGACGGTGGAGAAGGAACACTTGATTTTTTTATGCATCATGGTGGTGGAAAACAAGTCAAGACTCATGTCACTGGACCTCATTTTGAACGTGTAGAAGCGGGATACGTGTTACTTAACGATCATCAAACAGCAGTGATCGAGATGGCTCAAGCTGCTGGATATGAACAGGCAAAGTATCATCTTAATCCCTTGAAAACGACAACCTATGGTGTTGGAGAACTGATGATCGATGCCGTCCAACATGGCGCAAATCATTTGATGATTGGGTGTGGTGGAAGTTCGACCAATGATGGTGGAGCGGGGATGCTTGCTGCATGTGGAATCACGTTTTTGGATCAAAAAGGAAATATCTTCATTCCAACAGGTGGTACCTTAGATCAGATTCATACAATGAGAACAGATGATATCAATCCCTTATTAAAAACGGTTAAAATCACCATTTTATCCGATGTCACCCATCCACTCACTGGACCACATGGAGCATCCATGATCTTCTCCATTCAAAAAGGAGCGAGTGATGGGATTGCAAAACACTTAGACCGAAATATGATGCATTATGCATCACTGATGGAATCAACGCTTAAAACATCCAAAAAAGACTCTCCTGGTGTCGGTGCTGCGGGTGGATTAGCATACGGATTAAGCATGATTTTTCCATCGGTGATCAGATCAGGATTTGATGTGATGTGGGAGAGCATCGATCTCGATGAAAGAATTGAATCCTTTGATATCATTCTTACGGGTGAAGGCAAGATTGATCAACAATCGATAGATGGAAAAGTGATCATGAAACTACTCCATCACATCAACAAACGAAAACCAGTTTATGCATGGTGTGGTCAACAAGAAGGTAACTTAGCGTCCTTATATGATGCAGGGCTCACTGATATCATCTCCGTATATCCTTCATCAAGCGATTATTTGAAACGTCAAGGTCATGAAAAAGCCGATTTTGAAAGAGCATTTGAATCATGGATTAAACATAAATTGCGAGGTCATTGATATGAAAAAATGTCTTTTAGTCATAGATTATCAACATGATTTTGTTGATGGTACGTTAGGATTTCCAAAAGCTAAAACATTATCCCATGGTATTGAAGAGTTAATCAAAGAGTATCATCAAGAACAACACGATGTTATCTTTACCTATGATACCCATGATCAAGGGTATCTCGATACACAAGAGGGACGAAAACTACCCATTGTTCACTGTCAAAAAGGAAGTCATGGACATGAACTTTATTCACCGGTTAATCATCTTGTACAATCTGATGATCAACGCTATGAAAAGTGTACGTTTGGTTCACTTGATCTAGCACAGGATCTAAAAAAGAAAGACTATGATGTCATCGAAATCGTTGGACTGGTCACCAATATGTGTGTGATTTCTAATGCTGTTTTAGCGAAAGCTGCATGCCCAGAAGCTGAAATCATCATTCATGATCATTTGTGTGCAAGTTTTGATGATCATTTGCATGATCAAGCGATTGACGTGATGCGCTCGATGCAGATGACCATAAAAGGTGATAAGGTATGAAAACACTGGGGATGCTTGGAGGAATGAGTTATGAGTCGACACTGACCTATTATCAACTCATCAACCAAGGAATTAATAAGCAATTAAAAGGGTCTCATTCAGCGTCGATGTATATGTATTCTTTTGATTATCAAGAACTCGATTTAGCGCTTCAAAAAAAAGATTGGACATCTATTGCCAAGCGCTTATCTGAAGAGGGATTGAAACTAAAACAGGCTGGAGCTGAAGGTTTGTTGCTTTGTGCAAATACAACCCACCTTGTTGCTGATCACGTCAAAAAAAACGTCCAACTACCACTGATTCATATCGCTGATGAAACAGCAAAAGTCATTCAAGAAAAAGGGATAAAGCGCGTTGGATTAATTGGCACACGTTATACGATGGAAAGTGATATGTATCCTTTGAGATTAAGTCATTTTGGTATTGAAGTCATTTTACCAGATGCTAAAGATCAAAAAATTATTCATCAAATCATCTATCACGAGCTTATTGTCGGTCAATTCACCGATCATAGCAGAAAGCAAATCGTTGATATCATACAAAAGATGAACGTCCCAGGTATCATTCTTGGATGCACTGAACTACCTTTACTGATTAGAGAAGAAGATCTAATGATACACCGCTTTGATACACTTCATATTCATGCCAAAGCAGCTGTAGCATTTATGTTGCAGGGTGAAAACCATGATTTATGATGCCATAATCATCGGTGGTGGTCCATCTGGTTTGATGGCTGCTAATGTCCTTGAAAATAATCATCTATCTTATCTCTTGTTAGAAAAAAACGATCAATTAGCAAAAAAATTGCTTTTAACAGGTGGGAAACGGTGTAATGTCACGAATAATCTTCAGGTTCATGAATTCATTGAATCACTCAATATGAAACATCGCCGTTTTTTATATCATGCTCTTCAAGATTTTGGACCTGAAGACATCGTTCAGTTTTTTAAAGAACGCGGTCTTGGACTTCTTCTTGAGCAGGGATTGAAATATTTTCCAGAAACTCAAAAAAGTAAAAGTGTTTTGGATGCTTTACTTCAGGATATTGATCAAAAACATCTACACATGAGTGAAGCTGTTCGAAAACTGACACAAGAAGACAATCATTTCATCGTTCAAACTGACCAAAATGTTTATCATGCGAATCATGTGATTGTTGCTACGGGTTCAAAAGCATATCCAACGACAGGTAGTAATGGTGATGGTATTCGATTTGCAGAATATATGGGTTTAAAAACAATACCATTTACTCCTGCAGAGACTCATGTGTATAGCGACCATGTCAAAAAAGACTTGATTGATCTTCAAGGTACTACCATAGGGAATGCAACTTTATATATTAAAGGTCAGAAAAAAGCATATCCGGGTGGTGTTCTATTTACACATTTTGGATTGAGTGGACCTGCTGTTCTACATGCATCTGAAAAAATTGCTGAACATATTGAACATGGTCCAGTCATTGTCACTTTTTCATTATCTGAACAAGATGATAAAGATGTTCAAGAACACTTTCAATGTGCCATCAAAGAAAAACTAACAGTCCTCTCATTTTTAGAAAGTATTTTAACAAAACGACTTGCGAAAAAAGTGATTGATATCATGCAAATACCGTATAAAAATCTTAATGAGTGGTCGAAGAAAGATCAAATGCGACTCATGGACCTAATTCTACACTTTGAAGTAGTCATTGATCGTGTAGAAGTTATCGAAAAAGCATTCGTTAATGCGGGAGGTTTGAGTGTTGAGGAGCTTGATCCACAAACAATGATGGTGAAGCGTATACCTGGTTTATACTTTGTTGGTGAGACAAATGATCTACAAGGACCTATTGGTGGATTTAACTTGACTATCGCTTTCTCGACAGGTCATCTTGCAGCGAAATCAATTGTTTCTTCGCTTCATAAAGAGAAAAATTAAGATTTTCTTAAGTTAAGCACATCATGCATGACATGGTTTTCCACTGTGGTATAATACCGATATACCAAACACAGGTGAAGATCCATGAAGCGATACATGCGTCTACAACTTTATTTAGCTGGTACCTTTCTATTCGTCTCGTTGTTCTTGTTCATCTTCGTGTACATCTATGCCGTTCAGCAAATTAGAGGACGTCAGGAGCGAATGTTGGAACTAGAACTAGATACGACTGAAGCAGAGGTCCAGCTTTTTTTTGCTGATTTTATGCATGCCATTGAAGATACTTCATCATATATTACTGCCTATGGAACTTCTAATTTATATGATTATTTGGTGATGAAGCAAAGTCTTCACGAATCTTTATCTTCAATCTATTATGGAACCATCGATAATGTGATGATCAATTCATCAGGCTTTATTCCTCCTGTTGGTTTTGATTTACGTACGCGTATCTGGTATACGATGGCTGTTGAACAAGGTGAACCCATTATTACTCCAATCTTTTTAAATGCAACACAAGATCATTTGATTGCAACCATCGCAGCACCACTCTATATTAATGATGAACTTCAAGGTGTGGTTGCTGCCGATATTTGGATTGATACAATCAAAGACTATGTAAGAGTTCGACAAATAGGTCAATCAGGTTATGCTTTATTGATAGATTCAAACCTAAATGTCGTTGCATACCCAACAACATGGAATGAAGATGAAGATATTCTCCATGCATTTGATCTTGGTTTGGATTGGTCAGATATCGAGGAAAATATCGTTCACGTTGGAATAGAACTCCATGACGTCAATGGTGCCATGATTTACACGGATGTTATTATGGATGATTACACATTACTGATTTTTATGCCCGCAGATGAGTTCCTTTCCACTCAAAAGCAGTTTAGAAATTATTTTATCGTCGTTTTTATCCTCATTAATATTATTGGATTAACCTATATTTTGTATAATCGTCGTTATATTATTGAACCTCTCAAACATTTTTATGAAGATTTGAGTCAAATTGATATACGAGACAATATTCATCATCGTTTACCCGTCGATGACCGTGATGGTTTTCTTGAAATCAAAAAATCACTGAATCGCTCACTCGACAGTGCTGAAGCATATTTCATTGAAAATAATATGAACGCAAAAGCACTTCACTTAGAAAACCAGAGATTTAAACTCCTCATTGATTCAACACAAGACTTTATCATTCAACTGGATTTAAATCATCGCATTATTTCAGCGTATGGAAAAGGTTTATCAAAAATTGATATGCACCCTCATTTGATGATCAATCAAACCATCCATGATATATTTCCTGATAATAAGATCAGCCTTAACGAGATTATTGATTCGGTATTAAAAGGTGAACACAAACTCTATGATTGGGAACTACACATCCAAGGACAACGCTTGATCTATGAAACTTCTGTTTCTCCTATCTATGATCAACATGATGAGATTATCGGTGCAGTATCCATATCTCGAGATATTACAGAACCCATGAAAAAGCAAGAAGAAATCGAATACATCAATGTTCATGATTATCTCACTGGCTTATATAATCGTCGTGCTTTTCAAGATCGTTTTGATCAACTCAACAAGCATAATAAGTTCCCCATGAGTATCATGATGCTTGATTTGAATGGGCTAAAACTAATTAATGATGCATTTGGACACTTACAAGGTGATTTAGCACTTCAAAAGGTTGCTGATGTATTGGCACATCGGTTACAAAACCATTTTGTTGCGCGTATCGGTGGTGATGAGTTTGCTGCTATTGTGACGGGTTTGACTGATCAAGAAATCAATCGCATCAAAGATCAAATAACAGATGATGTTTCTCGATTGTCCGTCACCAACATGCCATTATCAATCTCAGCAGGATATGAAATTATCCATGAATCAGGTCATGATTTTAATGAAGTCATGAAGAGTGCTGAAAACAATATGTATCGTCACAAAATAACAGAAAGCATGAGTGTGCGTAATAATGCCATTAAGGCGATCCATAAGACACTGACCGATAAATATCGCGATGAACGTATTCATTCAGAAAAGGTTAGTCAACTTTGTTATGTGATTGGATTAGCATTAGATCTTAATGCAGATAGTTTGAAAGAATTAAAACTTGCAGGGATGTATCATGATATCGGGAAAATAGCGATTCCTGATGCAATCCTCGATAAACCTGATGTCTTAACCAATGAAGAGTATGAAATCATGAAGACTCATACTGAGCTTGGATACAATATTTTACGAGCAGCAGATGAGTATTCACGTTTAGCTGAATATGCATTAACTCACCATGAAAGGTGGGATGGTAAGGGATATCCAAGAGGATTAAAAGGAGAAGAGATCCCCTTGTTTTCCCGAATCATTAATCTTGCAGATAGTTTTGATGCGATGACATCTAATCGTAGTTATCGCAGCAAAATGGGAAAAGATAAAGCCATTCAGGAGATCATTAAGCACGCGGGTCACCAGTTTGATCCAATGCTTGCGAAAGTATTTGTCGAGAAAGTACTCAAAAGACCATGGAATCAATAAGAGGGTGTATAATCACCCTTTTTTTCTTTAGATGAACGTTAATGATAGATTCCTTGTTATAATTTAAAGTAGAGAACATGAAATGAGGGATACAATGATACGTGCGATTATGTTAGGTGCAGGAAATAGAGGATTAGGAACCTATGGAATGTATGCACTCAAACATCCAGAAGAAATCAAGTTTATTGCGGTTGCTGATCCAGATCAAGAGAGAAGAGAAGCATTTGGTAAAATGCATGATATTCCAACAAGCGATCAATTTGAGAATGCAACTGAGATCCTCAAGTTACCCAAATTTGCTGATGCTGTTTTTGTGTGTACACAAGACCGCCAACATACTGATCAAGTCACGAAAGCACTTCGTTTAGGTTATCATGTCTTTTTAGAAAAACCAATGGCTGTTAAACCACAAGACATTCTTAAGATTCAAAGACAAGCACAACTCTATAAACGTAAATTGGTGGTTGCCCATGTCTTAAGATATTCACCTTTTTTTACGACACTTAAACGCGTTCTCGATGAAAAACATATTGGAGAGATTATCGCCATCGATCATATTGAAAACGTAGGATACTACCATCAAGCGCATAGTTATGTTCGTGGGAATTGGAAAAAAGTGATACAGCAAGTCCTATGATACTGGCAAAATCATGTCATGATATGGATATCTTATCGTATTTACTCGATCAAAAACCAACCCATGTATCTTCATTTGGTGAACTCACCTATTTTAGAAAAGAAAGTATGGAGAATGTTCCCAATTATTGTATGGACGGTTGTCCTCACCAAGAGAGTTGTCCTTATTACGCACCCAAGGTCTATTTGAATGCAGCTGATTGGATGAAATTTCCTGTATCGAATGATTTATCCGATGAAGCCATTTTGGAAAAACTTAAAAAAGGTCCTTATGGAAGATGTGTCTATCGTTCAAATAATAATGTCGTTGATCATCAGACGGTGATGATGCGTTTTGAATCAGGTGTGACTGTCAATTTCTTGATGACAGCGTTCACCAATGAAATCACAAGAACCATTCATATCATGGGAACTCGTGGTGAAATATGGGGCAATATGAATGATCCCATCATCAAGATTAAACCATTTGGAAAAGATATGATCTATGTGGATGTTCCTGTATTAGAGGGAGGCCATGGTGGCGGTGATTATGGCGTTATGAAGCGGTTTATCAACGCACTGAAATATGACTGGGATATCAGTCATGACCTTGATATTGCAGTTCAAGGGCACCTTTTAGCATTTGCTGCTGAGGAGTCTAGATTATCTCAGCAAACGATTCATTATCAAACATACACGGAGGACATTAAGCATGGAGCTAAGAAGCGCGAGACAACAGGAGAATAAGCAAGTTCAAGACTTAGCTGTTGAAATCTTTAAACCCAATATGAAGGAGCAGTTCATTCGTTTGTTTCATGAACGAAACAACGAACGTATTATGATTGCTAAAGATGGTGATGATGTTGTCGCTGCTGTCAATCATTATACGACACACATCATCAGCAATCGTGGTTTGTTTAAGGTTGCTTCAATCGGTGCTGTTTGCACGAAAAATGCATATCGTGGACAAGGCATTTCTTCTCGTTTATTAGCATTAACCGAAGACAAAATGCTTCATGATCATGTTGATTTTTGTATTATTTCAGGTCGCCGTGGAATTTATCAACGATTTGGAGCACGAGATGTTGGAGCAATTTATCGTTATCAGTTTGTCCCTCAAGAAAAACTCGTGGGTGATCTAAAACCATATCAAGGTGAAGAACATATCTTATACGACCTTTATCAAAAAGAGCCTATTCGTTACACGCGTGATGACCCAAGTGAATTTCATGATTTGTTCATTGCACAAACATATCCGGATTCTTATCAAGATTATCACACGTATATCATCGAAGATCAAGGTATTCCCAAAGCGTACGTGATTGCCATTGATCATCATGAGAAGAATGTGTTGCAGATTAAAGAATATGCTGGCAATCGCGCATATATCGCATCAGGCTTTAAGGCGATATCAGAACGACATCAAAAGAACCAGATCGAGATCATGATTCCTAAACACGATACACTTCGTCAGCACATGCCGATTCGTGGACAAAAGATGACTCAACAAGCAACCATCAAGATCATCGATAAAGCATCATTCTTCTCAAAACTTAACCAGTATGCACAAGAACATCATCTTGATGTATCCTTTGAAATAGGTGAAACTGATCAAGTGATCATCAATCATCACGTTTATCCAATCACCCATCCTGCCCTCCTTGAACTCATCTTCTCAGGCACCATCGATCGAACATGGGCAAGTGAAGATAAAGCGACCATCAGAAGGATAGTTCCTATTGGACTTCCATGGTCACATAATCTCAACTATCAATAAAGGTCTTCGGACCTTTTTTTAATCGATACACGCCTTTTGATCATGTTTGATTATGATCACACTAAAAAAACAATCATCAATTGAAAAAACGAGGATATCAAAAGAATCTCATTTCTCGATTTTCACATTATCGTCTATAATAGAAGTAATCAACATTGAGGAGTTCATATGAAAAAGACTATCTATTTTGCTATCATCTTCATGATGATGATCATGAGTTTCTTATATCAAGTTCCAACACTTTTTCTTAGCGCCAGTGAAGTCGAACCAGAAGCGGTTTATTTTGGTTCAAGATTTTGTCAAGTTTGTCAAGCTCTTGAAGAGACAGATCTTGCATTCGAAAGACTCGAAGCTCAAGGCGTTATCGTCACCAAATATATCCTTGAAGATGATACATCTTATACAAAACTGTTTCGAAATTATCAATTTACTTATGATGTACCTCAAACAAGTGCATCAGTTCCCATTTTATTTGTTGGAAAATCCTATTTTACCGGAAGACAAGCAATCAACGCAGCCATCGATGATTTAACCATACAAACTTTATCACAAACAGAGAGCATGCCAGATCTATTGACTGCACCTCCCAGTGATTTTTCACTCATTTATTTCATCTTGCTCGGTTTTGTCGATGGTGTTAATCCTTGTGCCATTGCTATGTTACTCATCTTTATATCGATGCTTGGATTTACTAAAAATAAGCGTGTCTTATTGCAGGTGAGTTTGACCTTTATTTCAGCTATATTTATCAGTTACTTCCTTTTTGGAACGATTTTATATCAATATTTAAATCGATTGCAGTTCCTATCATTTCTAGTCACCGTGGTTCCATGGGTGATCATCGGCTTATCTCTCATTCTATTTATACTCAATTTCTATGACTTTATCGTGACACTACTTCAAAAATACCAACTCATTAAAAATCAACTTCCTCGAGGTATCCAAAAGTTTAATCGAGCGCTGATGCAAAAATTCACCCAAAGTATGGATGAAGGTAGCAAAATGATCTATGTCATCACGTTTATGATTGGACTGATCATCTCGTTCACCGAATTTTTATGCACAGGTCAAGCATACTTGACAGCCATCTTGCATCTGATTCATTTTACAGATCATTTAGGTCATGGCATCATCTTGTTATTTGTCTACAATCTCATTTTTGTCTTACCACTTGTTGTCATTACATTGATTGCTATGAAAACACAATCCGTTGTGTCCATCTCGACATTTATGCGTGAAAAGTTGCACTGGATTAAGCTCTTTAATGCATTGGTTTTCCTTGCGATTTTGATTTATTATCTACTCTTTATGATTTGATTGGAGTCAAGCATGAAACAAAAAATGGTTATCTTTCATCAAGAAGGGCACGTTATCTACGAAGGTAAAGCTCTGAATATCCCTATCAAAATGGATGCGATCAGACAACAATCCATCGAGCTTTTTCATGATGCAGATCCATGTATCATTCATCAATCCTATGCCATTCAAAAACTGATTCAACCGCTTGTTGATTATATGGAAAAAAATCGTCCCTATTTGATTGGTGATTTACCCTTTGACTGCACGTTTATCGACTTACCTCAGATTGAATCATGTACCATTATGAAAAAGGGGTGATCTCATGAAATCTTATTATCTTGATCATGCAGCAACCACACCACTCGATAAAGAAGTTCTTGCTCATATGCTGCCTTATTTGACAGATCAGTTTGGTAATCCATCATCCATACATCACATGGGAATTGACGTTAAACGCGCGATCAATGATGTTAGAATCGAGATGGCAAAGGCTTTTGACACGGATCTACACGGCGTAATTTTCACATCAGGTGGTACCGAAGCAACCAATTTAGCCATTCGAGGTTATGCAAAAAAACATCCTGAAAAAAAAGTGATCATCACATCAACCATTGAGCACCACGCCACCATTCATACGTTAGATGCCCTTAAAGAAGAAGGGTATATCATCCGCGAATGTCCTGTTGATCATGAAGGATTTTTAGATCTCGAAACGTTCAAGTCAAGTCTTGATTCTCAGACGCTACTCGTCACACTCATTGCCGCAAATAATGAAATAGGAACCATACAAAACATCCGACTGATTGGGCAATTATGCCATGCTCAAGGTGTGATGTTTCATGTTGATGGTGTCCAATGGGTCGGTCATCATCATGTATCGATGATCCATGATCATATCGACATGTTGACACTATCCGCCCATAAGTTCTATGGACCCAAAGGTATTGGAGCACTTATTTTGAAACAGGGACTTGAGATTTCACCGATCCTATATGGAGGGATGCAAGAAAAAGGCCTTCGTTCAGGTACTGAACATGTTGCAGGCATCATTGGTTTAGGTGTAGCCTATCAATTAGCTTTATCCAACATGAAAATGCAGGATGAGCACCTCATGACATTAAGAGAAACCTTTATCGCTAAGATGAAAAAAGACATACCATCATGCATCATCAATGGACCCACACATGATCAATATACATTACCAGGCTTGATCAGTCTTTCCTTGCCACACATCAAAAGTCATGAGTTAGCGTTTGCTTTAGATCAACAAGGCGTTTATGTATCAACCGGTAGTGCATGTCAATCCAACACAATTGAAGAATCTCATGTCTTAAAAGCCATAGGTCGTTCCCATCAATATGGGACGATTCGCATATCCTTTGGTCAATCAACAACACTTGAGGATTTAAATGAAGTCATCGCCATCATTCAATCCATCTATCATCATCTAAAAGATGAATAGAATTCATGAAAGCACACGCGTGCTTTTTTTGAAAGTTTATGTCAAAGTATAAAAAAAGCGGTACATATCATGATAAACGATTTTGTGGAAAGAATAATTTAGGTATAATCAAAGATAGATGAAAAGAAAGAGCTGAAATGATGAAAACATGGCTACTGATGATGGCTTTGATCTTATCGATTGGAATGGTTGCTTGTCAAGAAGATGTTGATCCCAATCATATTAAAACCATCGATTTAACCTTTGATGAAGAAACACTCGATGTAACGACGGATACAGAAGGTATTATTTTACAAACAAAGGATATTGGTGATCATATTGAAGTCACAGTGGATGTGACTGATCCTTTTTATGTGGATCAAAGAGTCAACGTTTTGATCAATGATGTTAAACTTGATCAAACAAAAGTAACAGTAGAAGACAATCATATCATCATCTTGATTCCACATCCAAGACCTGTTGATCCTGAAAGCTATGTTGACGTAGATGTGACTTTCGATCCCCATGGAGGGGTATGGGGACCTGATATCTTTGAGACCATGACACCTGCACATGAGCTAACCATAACAGCCCTCAATGATTTGACTGGAACAACACTCTCTTTATTCGATAAAGCTCAAACCCAACTTCGTTGGTTCTATAAAATCTTTTTAGCTTACGATGAAGATATTGAAGCGTATAAGGTTGTTTATTTTGACGCTTCAACGGCATCTATTTTATATTTAGATCTCCCTGATTATGATTGGGTCATCGGTGCTCATCTTCATACCGAAGATACAGTTGCAAAAGATGTGATGATTGCACTCACATCAACGCCACAGTTTCCCTTATATATTCGGATGGACCAAGATCCAACCACCTATACTTCTGGTGAACTCCATCTTGATATGTGGACACACGATCAATTGATGGGTGAGGTTGAAAAGACCTATCGCAATATCGATATGTTACCATCGGTTTACAAAGATGAGTTTAGTTTTCTTGGATGGAGTGATGGCACATCGATCTATCACACCTTCCCACGTTATCAAGCAAAAGAAGGGATTAAGAATGTTCGATATGAAGCTGTCTGGGGGTCCAAAAGTATGAACGACTTAATCACATATCTCACACCATTTATTCCAGAAACAACCATGGTCGATCTCGTTTTACCCACATCATATAGTGCTTTTCAACTGTCATGGGAAAGTTCAGCCCCAGAAGTCATTTCATCAGAAGGCGTTTATCGAAAACCCTATCAAACAACGATTGTCACACTCTCTGCGACGGTGACCTCACCTGATGGCAGTGAAGTGATCACATTTGATGTGATCGTTGAGGGGTACAAATCACTTGAAGGTCCGATTGCTTCATCGTATATTTATCGCAACTTTCATTTGGTTAATGATACATTTTTCCAATCTCTAGATATTATTAATGGAGCGTTTATCACGGCTCAAAGTGATGGATCATTAACTGGGTCTGCGTTCTTGAGCAACATGACCACCTATATCATGCCTCAAGCAAGACTTTACGGCAATTGGGTGATTCCATCGGTTGCTCCAGACTCAGCATGGTCGACGATTGCATCATCAAGTGTTCTCATGAACAGGTTTGCTGATAACATTGTCACACTGATCAATACCTATGGTTTTGATGGTATCGATATTGACTGGGAAACACCTACAACATCTGAATCAACACGATATACAGAACTGATGCGTATTGTGTACACAAAAGTTAAAGCAAACAATCCCAATCATCTCGTGACAACAGCAATCACTGGTGGTCAGTGGCAACCCGAAAAATACGATTTACTCAACTCAGCGCCTTATATTGATTACATTAACATGATGACATATGGTATGGTCTCTACAGGCGCTCAATATCAAAATGCACTATATCGTGCATCAATGTATCACAACACAACCTTCAATGTGGGGAAAACACTCACATCATGTTCGATTGATGAAAGTATTGATATTTTCCATGATATCTATCAAATTCCCTATAACAAGATTATTGTTGGTGTTGCATTTTATGGTATTCGTCAGACAAGAACGAGCCTAACAACCGCATTTGTTAATGCAGGATCGGTTCATTATACTGATATTGTAAATACGTATGTGAATAATGATAACTATATCAGAGCCTATGACGAGCGAGCAGGAGTACCTTATTTAGTTAGAAAAGATGGCTTAGAATTTATTTCGTATGATAACAGACGATCAATCTTAGAAAAGAGTGCTTACGTGATTGAGCATGAACTTGCAGGGATTATGTATTGGGAACATGGTTTGGATGCGACAGGTCAACTCCTTGATGCTATCTATGAAGGACTGAAATCATGAGACCCCCTTTAACATTAAAGATTCATGCATGCTTTGAAGGATGGATGCTACGTGATGTACTTTTCAGTTATCATGTTGCGAAAAAATGGGTGAATCACATCCTTCAAATCAAAAAAATCAAAATCAATCAAGTGATTGCACGTGGTGATGATATCGTTCATGAAGGCGATGTGATGAGTGTTGATTTTGATGATCAGCTTCCTGCCATACCAAAACCTTATGGAGGGTTACTCGAAGTGATTCATGAAGATGATGATCTACTCATCGTCAATAAGCCCATCAATCTTTTGGTATATGACGATGGAAAAAAGAATGATTCACTCACAGCTCGCGTTTCTGCTTATATGCTAAAAAACGATTATCCTTATCCTGTTTTACCTGCTCATCGCATCGATGAAGAAACAAGCGGAATCGTTGTTTTTGCAAAACATCCACTTGCATTAAGTTATTTATCCTCTCTTTTTGAAGAAAAGACGATGCACAAGGTTTATCATGCACTGATTAACGGAATTGTGGATCAACAAAAAGGGACGATTGCTCGTCCCATTGGTTGTGAAAAACATAAAAACACGATGTGTATTGATGCTCATGGTGATCATGCAGTGACCCACTATGAAGTCTTACAGGTTCAGGATCGTATATCTCGCCTTCGGATCACGATTGAAACCGGAAGAAAGCATCAGATTAGAGTTCATCTCAAGAGTTTAGGATATCCGATTATTGGTGATAAACTTTATCTTGGAAAACCAGCATCAAGACTCATGTTACATGCACGTGAACTTGCATTCATTCATCCATCGAGTCATCAACTCATGACATGGGTTGTTCCAGAACCGTTTTAATCAAAAAGCTTTTGAATAATCTCAACCATTTGCTGTTTGATGTTTTCAATTTCGATATAAGGAAGATCTAATGTGATACATTCTTGTTCTAGACGCTTACTTTCATCGACTAAGTAGCGAACAAGATGATGATAGCTATCACCTTTCATCGATAAAAACCATGGATTTTCCATCTCATGCGCATGTTCTAAAAGTTCATGCGCTTTTTTTATCGGATCCATCTTGGCATAAAGAAGATAAAGAACTTTGACATCTTTGGGATATCGTTTCAATAAACGATGACTAAAAGAAGTTAAAAAATGAACGCCTTCAATGACATAATCACGTTTATTTTCGATCATCGTCTCAATGAGTGCATCGAGATAAGGTTCTAAAAAACGTGCAACTGAAGAATCAGATGCATCAATATTTAGACCCAGTGATGGATTAGCTTTATGAAGCATCATCATGATATGGTCTGTTTGTATCACGGGGATGTGCTGATGTTTAATGATATGTTTGGTCACCAAGGATTTCCCTGATTTTGCAACACCAGTAAGAATATAGATCATCTTAAGACCTCCTTTTCAATCATATCATAAAAAGATGTCTCATGCATCCTTTGAAGAATAAGGGTGTTTAAGGTATAATGAATGTATTGATACAAAGGAGAAACTTATGCAACCATCAACATTTATTATGTTTAAACCTGATGCTGTCGAAAGACACCTCGTGGATACGATTCTTGATATCTTTAGACAAGAGGGATTTCAAGTTGTACGAAAGAAAGACGTGATTGTTTCCAAAGAACTTATCTTAAAACATTATGAAGAGGTGATTCAAAAAGTCAATCAAGCTTATTTTCCTTTAGCGATCCAAAAGACGTTTGTTGGAAAAAAAGTTGTTGCTGTTGAACTTTCAAAAGATAGTTTAGATGTGGTAGGAGAAGTTCGAACACTCGTTGGTGCAACCGATCCCGCCAAAGCTGATCCCAAAAGCATCCGCGGTCGCTTTAAAGATGATGAACTCAGTGTTGCGATGGCTGAAAAAAGAACATTGCGCAATCTGATACACGCATCAGATTCCATGGATAATGCAAAACAAGAAATGATGCTTTGGTTTGGAAAATAAAGACCTAGGGTCTTTTTTTTCTGACGATGACGATATCCCTATGCTAAAATAAAACTAAAAAGAGTTGAACCTATGGATCTAATCACACGCGAAAACATTCAAAAGCAAGTTCAAACGTATACCTATCATGCGTTTCACTATGTGGACTGGGACGAAATCATGCATTTCGAACGTGTTCATATCGATCATGAAGGTCTTTTCGTCTATGGATTTCGAAAGGATCATCACATCCATGAACTCATATGGGCAGTCAATCATCTACATACGTTGATTAACTATTCAAAGCACTATCCAAATGCACTTCTTTCTTTTATTCCAAGAGATTGGAAAGATGAGTTAATCAAACATGGTTATCATGAGTACGGGGTGATTCGTGACTACTGGTTGAATGATTTATCATCGTTTCATGAATCTTCTTTTCTTCAACAATTGACCATAAAGGATGCTCAAGAAATCAGCGATATCACAAAAGATTGTTTGATGTTATCGCGTGAATTCCACGGTGAATCCTATCACGACGTTATCGCATGGATCACCAATCAAGATTACTACCTACAGGAGGTCAAAGCGCGCGATACAGCGATCTTTGGTTACCATGTCAATGATCATCTCGTCGGTGTTATCTTCGTGAGTATCTATGGTGATTCATCACCAAGTGGACCCGTTTTATGGGTAAGGGAAATTGCAGTTAAGAGAGATTATCAAGGTCAAGGCATTGGTCGAAAACTCATGAAACATGCATTATGTTATGGCAATCAAAAAGGTGCAATGCGGAGTTTTCTTGCTGCAGATGATCTCAATCACAGTGCCATTCATCTCTATATATCTATGGGATACACACCCAATGTAGATGAAGAACAAATTGACATGATGACTCCATCAGAAAAGAGGGATAAACAATGACAATCACCTTATTGAAACAACAATTAGAACAAGAAAAAAAAACGAGTGTTCAACTCGTTGAAGAAGCACTTCATGTCCACGAAAAAGAGTTGGATAAGAACGCGATGGGTGTGATTAGCCCCTATGCATTACTTGTAGCAAAAGAACGTGATGAAGAACGGAAAAAAGGGATCATTCGTGGTCCTCTGCATGGAATCCCCATTGTGATCAAAGACAATATTATGTATCGTGATGGAACACCGACCACAGCAAACAGTTATGCACTTCACGATTTTATTCCTCCATTTAATGCCACCATTGTCAACGATTTAATCGATGCAGGAGCGATTATTTTAGGAAAAGCCAATCTTTCAGAATGGGCATATTTTATGAGCTATGATAACATGCCATCAGGATTTGGATCGATGTATGGGCAAGTCAAACATCCCTTTGATGAAAAAGTCGATCCCTATGGTTCATCAACAGGAAGTGCAGTTGCAGTCAAACTTGGCATCGTTTCTGCAGCGATAGGCACAGAGACCAATGGTTCATTGATGGCTCCCGCTTATCAGTGTCAAATCATCTCGTATAAGCCAACCTTTGGTTTGGTAAGTAAACATGGGATAATTCCCATTTCGCCGACCCAAGATACAGCTGGACCGATGGCAAACACAGTCTTAGACTGTGCATTACTCATGAATGTGATCAATCATATCGATCCACACGATTCGACAACATTGAAACATGAACATCGCTTATTCGATCTTGATCAGATGAAAAAACCTATCCATCCTTCAACAATTGGTTTCATGATGATCAAAGGACATACGTATTCAGAAGATGAACAGTCGATCATCATGTCAGCAAAAAGACGATGTCATGCATTAGGACATATGACGATTGATATTGAACTTGAAAAAGCTCAGCTTCATAATGATCCAACTTTATTGGTTGAGTTCAAATATGCACTCAACGCATTCTTCCAACAAGTTCAAGGTTCTACACAAGTGAAATCACTTCAAGATGTCATCCAATTTAATCAAAAACATGAAAGACGATGCTTAACCTATGGACAAAGTATTTTGATTGCATCAGAAAACACATCAGGCGATTTAAATGATCCTGAATATCTCAAGACAAGACAATCTTTACTACATGAAGCTCAACTTTTAGAGTCCATCATGAAAGAACAAGGACTTCTCGCACTTGCTGCACCAGTTTGGTTAGGATTTGCACCTATATATGGAAATCCATCGATCTGTATTCCTGAAGGTGTGTATCAAGGACAACCCAAAGCGATGGTCTTCGTTGGAAAAATAGATGATGATGAGATGCTTTTACGATTTGCACATCACTATGAGCAAATTCAAAAAGAAGATCATGCAACGCTGAATCCATAATAGGGAGAGTATAATCAATGACACAACCTCTATTTTGAATGATTCATGAATGAAATGAAAGTTGATTTAATTATATGTTCAAAGGATAAATATTTATATTTAACTCTTGCAAATGAATGTAAAAGTGAGTAAACTAAAGATAGTAATAAAAAAATGGAAGCCCTATCACGCTTTCAAAAAGTAGAGGAGAATTAGAATGAAGAAAGTATTAGTTGCTTTAGTTCTAGTTGTTTTTGCTGCCGTTTTATTTGCTTGCGGTGCAGAACAATTTGAAATCGCAATGATCACAGACTCTGGTGACATTGATGACCGTTCATTCAACCAAGGTACTTGGGAAGGTATCCAAGAATTTGCTGAAGAAAACGATAAGTCAATCAAGTATTACAAGCCAACAGAAGTCAGCTTTGATGCATACGTTGCAGCCATCGACTTAGCAGTCGAAAGTGGTGCAAAAGTCGTTGTTACTCCTGGATTCTTGTTTGAAAATAGTGTTCATAAGGCACAATCAACCTATCCAGATGTTAAGTTCATCTTAATCGATGGCGCTCCCCATAACGTTACAAACTGGGACACCATGGATACATACGATGATGAAGATCCTGATTTCACCATTGGCGAAAATACACTTTCCATTTTCTTCCAAGAAGAACAATCTGGATTCTTAGCTGGTTATGCAGCTGTTAAAGATGGTTTAACAAACCTTGGTTTCATGGGTGGTATGGCAGTTCCTGCCGTTGTACGTTTCGGTGTTGGTTTCGTTGCTGGTGCATATTATGCCGCTGAAGAAGCAAACCTTACAACATTCTCATTCGCTGCAAACCGTTACTTATACTTAAACACATTTGCTCCATCTGACAGTGCAAAGACCACAGCAGCAGCTTGGTATGCTGGTGGTGTACAAGCGATTCACGCAGCAGCTGGTGGTGCTGGTAACTCAGTCATGGCAGCCGCTCAAGAAACAACTGGTAAGTGGGTTGTTGGTGTTGACGTTGACCAATCTAACCTTTCTGCACGTGTGATCACATCTGCAATGAAGGGCTTAGCAGTCTCTGTTCAAACTGCATTAACAGATTTCTATAATGATGAATTTGATGGTGGTCAAAGCATTACCCTTGGTGTTGCTGATGACGCAGTTGGTCTCCCAACTGAAACCGCTTCTTGGCGTTTTACCACATTCACCACTGCACAATACAATACCATTCGTACAGCAGTTGGTAATGGTACAATCGTTGTGCCTAAGACAGAAGCTGAATTCGTAGCATTCTTAACAACACTCGGATATACAGCAAGCACAGATTTACTCAATACAATTTGGCCAAAGACAACCTAATTGATTAGAAAAACAACGTTGATGATCCAAGGGGAAAGCGAATAACTTTCCCCTTGTTTTTCAGCAAAGGAGTGAGCACATGGCATATAAAGTAGAAATGCGGCATATTACCAAGATCTTTGGTACCCTCTATGCCAACGACGATGTAACCCTACAGGTCAAACAAGGAGAAATCCATGCTTTGTTAGGCGAAAATGGTGCAGGCAAATCGACACTGATGTCGGTTTTGTTTGGTTTATATCATCCCGAACAAGGTGATATTTTGATCGATGGTCAGCCTGTTGTCATTAAAAATCCAAATGATGCAAACCGTTTAGGTATTGGTATGGTGCATCAACACTTTAAATTAGTCGATACGTTCACCGTATTGGATAATATTATTTTAGGTGTAGAAGATACGAAAAATGGTATCATCCAATATGATCAAGCGATCAAAAAACTTGAACACTTGATTCAAACTTACAAATTACATGTTGATCTTAAAGCATACATCAAAGATATTACAGTGGGTCAGCAACAACGTGTTGAAATCTTAAAAATGCTTTATCGCGATGCTGATATTTTGATTTTTGATGAACCAACAGCTGTTTTAACACCTCAAGAAATTCATGAATTGATGAATATCATGCGCGGATTTGCCAAAGAAGGGAAAACCATTCTTTTAATTACGCACAAGCTTAATGAAATCAAAGCGGTTGCGGACATATGTACCGTTTTAAGACGTGGTAAGAAAATAGGCACTGTAAGTGTTAAAGATACATCCATTGAAACATTAGCTGAAATGATGGTTGGGCGTGAGGTATCCTTTTCTGTCGATAAACCAGAGATCAATCAAGGAGAAACGATCTTTAAAGTTGAACATCTCAATGTGAGTGGACAGGGAAGACATTCGGTTAAAGATGTTAGTTTTGAAGTGCACCGTGGCGAAATACTAGGTATTGCTGGTATTGATGGTAATGGACAAACCGAATTAATCCATGCACTCACGGGACTTAAACCGATCTTATCAGGTCAGGTCAGCTTGATGGGTAGTGACATTACTCATCTACCCATTAGAAAAAAATATGAAATAGGCATGTCACATATTCCTGAAGACCGTCAAAAACATGGTGTCGTGATGGATTTTGATTTGCAAAGCAATCTCATTTTACAAAATTATTATCAACCCCAGTTTCAAAAACATTCATTCCTAAAATTTGATATCATCCAAGATCATGCCAATGAACTGATCAATCGTTTTGATATCAGAAGCGAACGTGGTGCAAAGACTATTGTTCGTCAAATGAGTGGTGGGAACCAACAAAAAGCGATATTAGGTCGTGAAATCAGTCGAAATCATGAACTTCTCATCGCTGTTCAGCCGACACGTGGTCTTGATGTTGGTGCGATTGAATACATCCATTCACAACTGATTGCTGAACGTAATCAACAGAAAGCTATTCTATTGATCTCACTAGAACTTGAAGAAATCATGAATTTATCCGATCGTATCCTTGTCATGTATGAAGGTGAAATCGTTGGTGAACTTGATCCCAAGAAAACAACTGTGAACGAACTTGGACTCTATATGTCTGGAGCAAAGCGAGGTGACGTCCATGCATGAAAAGAAGATCAACATGAAAGATGTCATTAAAAACGTGGGTAAAGTTATCTATCGCGGGTTGAAACGAGCATTTATTGTCATGAAGCCCAGTTTAGTCGCGATTGGTTTAGGCTTACTGATTGGACTTATTATCATGATCATCTTTGATGCAGGTGATGCATTTCCTGCATTAGGAACGCTTTTAATCGGTGGTTTTAACGGTGGTCTACGTGGTATTGGTAACACCTTATATCAAGCAGCACCGATCATTTTAACGGGTCTTGCAGTTGCTTTTGCATTCCGCACGGGTTTATTTAACATTGGAGCATCTGGACAGATGATGATGGGAGCTTATGTTGCGATTCATATTGGGGTTCGCTACAGTCTTCCGGGTACACTTCATTGGATTGTTGCCTTTTTAGCGGGTATGCTTGCAGGTGCGATTTGGGGGTTAATTCCAGGTCTTCTCAAGGCTTTGTCCAATGTGAATGAAGTTGTATCGTCGATTATGATGAACTATATTGCAGGTAATTTACTCATTATTTTGATCATGCGATACGTGTTTAATTCTTCATATTCACGTTCACTCAATATTTTAAGAACCGCAGAATTACCCTTATTAACATCCGTTTTTCCTGGATCAACGGCTAATATTGGTATCTTTATTGCCATTATTGTGGTTGTCATCGCACATATCATCTTGCATAAAACGACCTTAGGGTTTGGACTAAGAGCATCAGGTTTTTCAATGCCAGGATCAAAATACGCAGGGATGAATACAAAAGCAAATATCATTACTGCCATGACTTTATCAGGTTCATTTGCAGGGATGGCTGGTGCAATTGCATTCCTTGTTGTTGGTAAAAATATCGGAACGGCCTTTGAAATCTTTCCACAAGGTTTTGATGGTATCTCCGTTGCTCTCCTCGGACTTGGTGAACCCATTGGTGCACTATTTGCAGGTCTCTTTTTAGCGAACATACGTATGGGTGCATTCTACATGCAACGCTACAGCTTTGTTCCCCAAATCATCGATATGATTATTGCCGTGATTGTGTATGTCACAGCGATCTCATCTGCATTGCAGATCGTTTTCAAACGTTATCGCGAACAAATTAAGTCGTGGAGCAAGCGTATCTTCAAGAAGAAGGAGGGTCAATAAGTATGGATATCCTCTATCTACTCATTCAAAATGCATATCCAACGATGACGGTCTTGTTAATCGTTGCATTAGGTGGTCTACTGACTGAACGAAGTGGTGTGACCAATATTGCACTCGAAGGTATTATGATTTTTGGAGCTTTCTTAGGCGTTTGGGCGATTCATGGTTTAGAAATTTATCCTTTTACCGTCATGACCATCATCGTCATGATTCTTGTTTCTCTTGTATGGGTTATCTCGATTGCTCTACTCATTCATTTTGGTTTATCAAAACTTGGTTTAAAAGAATTTAGTTTAAAAAGACTAAACTTTAAGAATCCCGAAAACAAAGGATACATCGCAATCAACATCATCTTCGTCATCATTTTCACAGGTTTGATTGTCCTATCATTCTTTGTCTTTGGTATACCAAAACAGCTCATTCTCATCATAGGTATTATGATTGGTGGTATGGTTGGTGCACTTTATGCGATGATTCATGCTTATGCATCAATTCATATGAAGGCTGATCAGGTCATCTCTGCAACCGCTCTCAACTTGTTTGCACCCGCCTTTGCGATCTTTACAGCTCGTTTTATTCAACGTGGTCAACAAATCCCCTTTAGTTCAAGCTTTATGATTCAAAAAGTACCCCTATTAGGTGATATCCCTGTGATTGGCGATTTATTCTTTAGTCGCGTATTCATTAGCTTCTATATCGCCCTTGCTCTTCTTGTTATCCTATGGATTATCGTATATAAATCGAAGTTTGGCCTTCGTTTAAGAGCTTGTGGTGAAAATCCACATGCTGCAGATTCATTAGGCATTAACATTTATAAACTTCGTTTCAAAGCTGTCGTTTTATCAGGGCTTTTTGCAGGTATGGGTGGTGTCATCTTTGTCATTTCAACCTCAACCGAATTTAATGTTACCGTTGCTGGATTTGGTTTCTTAGCGATTGCCGTCTTGATTTTTGGTAACTGGCGTCCACGAGGTATTCTGATGGCAGCGATTTTCTTTGGTTTTACAAAGACTTTAGCATCATCATACACAGCATTACCCGTCTTATATGACCTTGGTTTCCAACGAGAATATTATGAACTCATTCCTTATATTGCAACCCTCATTATTCTTGCATTCTTCTCGAAGAATTCTCAAGCTCCAAAAGCTCTTGGTCAAATTTACGATCAAGGAAAACGATAAAATAGTGATTGAAAGCACCTTCAACAAGGTGCTTTTTTGTTCGTTTTGATGATCTAAAACATGATATAATCAACATAGAAAGGATCGATGCATGATGAACGCTAAACGCCTTTATGATCATTTTAAGACAAAGTTTGATACTGTGGGCATCATCAGGACGAAAGATTATCTTGATGAAGCATTAGTCATGAACAAGAAGGTACCACAAGAAACCTATCCTACGATGGTTGTTTTGGGTTTAGCTTATCCATTTCGTATGCTTAAACATACAAAAACCCATCTTGTTCCTTCGTTTTATACCTTTGGGTCAGACTATCATCTTGTTTTAAAAAAACGCATGGAAGACGTGATGCAAGGACTCGCCTTTAACTACCATATGGGGGTTGACAATCATCCCCATGATGAGAGGTTAGCGGCCGTACTCGGTGGATTAGGCTTTTTTGGTAAAAATCAACTGATCATCAATCGGGAACTGGGTTCTTATATGTTTTTAGGTATCGTCTTCATTGATGTTGTGCTAGAAAACACCTATACGTTAAGTGTGACTGATGATTGTGGAAGTTGTAGGATGTGTATCGATGCATGCCCAACACATGCATTAGAAGAAGGAACGTATCATCTAGAAAAATGCATGAGTTATTTTAATCAAGCGAAAAAACCACTTAACGATGAAGAGGTTTATGCTAACTATAGCTTATTTGGGTGTGATATCTGTCAGATGGTTTGTCCTAAAAATATCAAAAAAGGGACCATCCTTCATCCCGAATTTGAACTATCAGGAAAAGAAATGGTCTCGATTGTTGATCTTTTCTTAGATTCTGAAAAAGTGTTTCGGAAAAAATATGAAAACATGGCATATCTTTGGAAGGGTAAAACCATTTTGATGAGAAATGCGGTCATGTTACTCTCTAAACAGCAGAATGTGATGTATATCGATGAAATCAGCCATGTTCTTCATCAACATCAAACCCCATGGTTTCACGAAACAACGAAACGTTTATACGACAAAATGATCAGTACAAAAGATAATCAGTTATATGATAAATCGACATAAAAAAAGTGGTCAGTCGATCACCTTTTTTGTTACCTGTACAGTTTTAGGATGGATGCTGATAAGTGAATAGAGTCCGCTTGCTAATCCGGTTAGATCAAATAAACCAACAAAAATGATCGTTACAATAAACCATAATCCCTCGGGTTCTTCACTGCTATTTGCAAAACCTGCGAGTTGTGGTATGATGACGACAGCAAGAAAACTGATAGCAAGAATCATCAAGAATATGACTAACATCACCATTTTTTGGTGATCTCTAAAACATAATAAACCAATCAAAAGAATGCCACCAAAGATGAGGAAGCCAACTTCAAGTGGAAGTAAATAATCAAATAGAAGCTGTTGCTGTTGAATCGAAAAGACAACAGAAATCACGATTAAAAACGCATAAGGTAGTAACATCAAGCCTGTTCCAATAGCCCATAGGGTTTGTCTAACCCATAAACGATTGAGCATACAATCATCTCCTTACACCCTTATCATACACCTATATGATCAGAAATGTATCTCTTTCTCATGGTTGAAAAAAGAGGATAAGTGACGTAGCCATCATGACCATACCTGTCATTAAACCATAGATCGCAATATGATGTTCACCATGTTTTTCAGCGGTGGGAAGAAGCTCATCAAGTGAAATATAGACCATGATACCAGCAACCATGGCGAATACGATGCCAAAAAGGGATTCACTTAAGAATGTATAAAGAAGGAAAAAGCCAATCACAGCACCAATAGGTTCAGCTAAACCAGAGAAGAACGCATAGAAAAATGCTTTTTTCTTAGACTTTGTTGCATGATAAATCGGTACTGAAACAGCGATACCTTCAGGGATGTTATGAATGGCAATCGCTGCTGCAATGGATATACCAAGTGCTGGAGATTCAAGTGCAGCGATAAACGTTGCAAGACCTTCAGGAAAGTTATGGATAGCAATGGCCAGTGCCGAGAATAATCCCATGCGTAATAACTGATGTTCCTTGTTTTCAAAGATATTTAACTCATCTTGTTCATGAGGATTTTCAGCATGTGGAACAAGACGGTCGATCAATGCAATCAACAAAACGCCACCAAAGAAAGCAAGCGTTGTCCATAGATAACCTTGAAAGGTTCCATAAACTAATGAAAGTGAGCGAAACGCCTTGGGGAATATTTCGACAAATGAAACGTAAATCATGACACCTGCACTTAATCCAAGTGCAAATGCTAAAAATTTCGTTGAGGATGCTTTCTTGTGAAAAGCAATCACACCTCCGACACCCGTCGATAATCCTGCGAAAAGTGTCAGTAAAAAGGGAAGTAAATAGGTTGCCATGTTGTCCTCCTTGTGTATAATCCTATACAGGCAAATTAAGGTAAACCATAAATCTAATTTAAGTATAACAATATTTTTAAAAAAAGCAAGAAAAAAGCACGCTTGACGTGCTTGTTGAGTTTTTCGATCTACTTGTATGCAAGATAAACAGTATATGAACCTCCATGATCTTCAATTAATCCAATCACAGAAGAAGCGTCGATTTTAATATCTTTATCTTTGATATACTCCTTGATCGATTCTTCATATTCACCTTCTAAGAGTTTTTGATACCCTTCCTGGTTTAAGTCAAATGCAATAAATGTATTTCTTTTTAATGCATTGATTTGAACCTCCCCCATTTTTTTTGCTGTTTCAGGAACGGATGCATATGCAAGGTGAAAATACTTGATCAGATTAGCTTGTTTGATTGAAACGCTAAATATAAATCGGTGTGTCGATTGTAATCCTGATGCAGACAAATAAGCATCAATTTTTGTCTTAGCTTCCTCTAAAGAAGCACCCATAGCTTGTGCAAGATGGGTCATTGGAAGCGTCGTTAATCGAAATGATACGGACATGATTATTCCTCCCTTTTTAACGTTATTTTAATCTTATCTTATCATGCATCGATTTAAATGTGATTTAAGGATTAAAAAAACAGGATATTTCACCTGTTCTTATCACTTAATCTTATAAGATTCGATTTTTACCTTGTCGTTTAGCTTCATAAAGATTGATATCAGCTTGATTGATTAAATCGTAGAGTGATGCACCTTGAAGATGATAGATCCCTCCACTAAAAGTGAGATGAATCTGATGGGTGAATGTGTGATGTGCAACGGTTTGACGTAATCGTTCAGCGATACCATGGGCATCATCTTTGGTTGTTGAAGGAAAGACAATCAGAAATTCCTCTCCTCCATATCGTCCAATCACATCGGTGTCGCGCAATTCGCTTTGTAGCAGATAAGCGAATTCTTTCAACACTTGATCACCGATAAGATGACCGTATGAATCATTGATGTTTTTGAACCAATCAATGTCAAGGAGTAAGACGGATAGGCGAAGTGGAATGTTTTGATTGGATGATAATGCTTGCTTCAAGTAATCAAGAATACCACGCCGATTCAATATCCCTGTAAGTTCATCAGTGATTGATTTTTGATAGAGCAATTCTTTTTCTTCGTTAAGTTTCGCTTCGTTTTGTTTACTTTCTGAGATATCAAAGACAATTCCTGATAGGAATAGAGGATTACCTTGTTCATCTTTTTTCGTGATTGAGCCACGATCATAATACCATTTATACTGTCCATTTTTTGCTAAAATACGATACTCAACTTCGTAGACGTGGGTGATCCCTTTGAGGTGGTTTAACATGTTATTCATGACACGATCGTAATCATCAGGATGTAGTTTTGACGTAAAAAATTGATAGGTTACAGGTTGTTCGATTTCTTCCATCTTGTAACCGAGAGCTTCAACTTTCAACGGATTAAATGTCACGGTATTCGTTGGAATATCCCAATACCAATGCCCGAGATTCCCACTCCACCCAAACTGGAGATTTGTTTCTTTGTTTTTTTCATCGAGCAAGTGCTGATTGAGTCTCTCAAGAGATTCAAGTCGTGCAATGAGTGCTTGCTTCGTTAATGTTTTATAATCCATCTGATAACCTCCTTATTTCTATTGTAGCACAGAATAAGAGTAGATATTACGGATGTAGTTTTTGATCAATGATGGGTTTAACAGCAGTTCCTAAGAGTTCAATCGATTTCATCACTAAATCATGATTGAGATGTCCAACAGGAACATGGAGAGTGAACCGATCAATACCAAGTGTTTGTTTTAAATAAAGTATCTTTTTTGAAACATATAAAGGATCACCTACAAAGAGCGCACCTTCAAGAGAATTGGCTGCTGCATATGATTGTTTGGTGTATGTTTGCCAACCTCTTTCTTTCCCGATAATATTCATCGCTTGTTCCATGGAAGGATAATAAGTATCATAAGCTTCTTGGAAGTCTTCCATGACAAAACCATGCGAATGGACTGAGATAAACATTTTTTCAAGTGGATGACCTGATGCGAGATATGTTTTTTTATAAAGATCGACCAATCCCTTAAACATGCGTGGCATACCACCGATGATGGCTAAAAAGAGTGGTAATCCTTTCTCGGCTGCACGTATGACAGATTCAGGAGTACCTCCGACTGCAACGCTGATATGTAAATCATGCGTTCGTGGATATACACCTAAATGATTGATCATTGCACGATGTTTTCCTTTATAAAATACATTCTCATGATCACGAATGTTGAGAAGCAGATCGAGTTTTTCTTCAAAAAGAGTATGATAATCGTGTAAATCATAACCGAAAAGAGGAAATGACTCGATAAACGATCCGCGACCCACCATGAGTTCAGCACGACCAGATGATAAAGCGTTCAGTGTCGCAAAGTTTTGGTAAACCCGTACAGGGTCATCACTTGATAATACGGTCACAGCACTACCAAGTTTGATGTGTTTGGTCAGTGGTGCAGCCGCTGCTAAGATCATATGAGGCGCAGATGCAGCGAAATCTTTCCTATGATGTTCACCAACCCCAAAGAAGTCAAGACCCACGTGATCAGCTAATCGAATTTCATCAACAACCTGTCGAATCCGTTCATCATATGAGACTGTATGACCAGTTTTTGGATCTGGCATCACTTCAGCAAATGTTGTAATTCCGAGTTCAAATCGTTTCATGTTCATCACCCATTTTAGTATAACATTTCGAATTCGAAATAAATATCAAGATGCATTGATAAAATAAGATTGAAGTTCAAAGTAATTATTTAAACATGGTTTGATGGATATGTTATAATTAAAAAGATGTTGAAAAGGCAAGGAGTTTAGGATGAAACAACAACGACATATCTTAATGATGATTTCAAGTATCGTGATGATGCTTTTGATGGGAACCGTTTACTCATATAGCGTGTTTCGATTACCCATTGAAGAGAAGTTTCACATTGGAACACTGCTCAGTGGCTTACCCTATATGACCTCGTTATTTTTTTATGCATGTTCGATGATGATCAGTGGACGTTTTCTTAAACCAACATCCTTACGATCAATGGTTGTTATGGGGACTCTCCTCATTGCATGTGGTTGGCTGTTATCAGGTCTTTCGACACGTTATTGGATATTAATCCTTACCTATGGTGTGCTCCTTGGCACAGGTGTAGGTATGGTTTATGGTGTACCGATTTATATGGCCCAAAAATTATTTCCTCAAAAAAGTGGCATGATGGCGGGTCTCATTTTATTGGGTTTTGGGATGTCTCCTCTCATAACTGCACCTTTAGCGAATATGCTGATTGCATCTACCAGTCTCAATTCCGCATTCTTGATTTTTGGATTGTTGACATTAATCATTCAACTTCCTTTGTCTTTTGTATTTATCTTAAACGAGTATCAAGAATTCAAAAAGGAACCTATTGAACGATACGAACATTTAAAATTAAAGCCCTTTAAGCGTATATATGCGATGTTTGTCATCGCGACAACGATTGGATTAATGATGATTGGACTATCCTATCAAATTGGGGTTGTTTACTATGGTTTTCAAGTTAAAGAAGTGACGCTATCCTTATCCCTTTTCGCACTAGGTAATGGAATAGCACGACCTATTTTTGGCAAGATTATGGACAAAAAAGGATTTCATGTTGCCACAAAAATCAGTTTAGGTCTCATGGCTTTTGCTGCCTTGATTGGTCTTGTCAACCAAGGTGAACATCTTGTTTTTTATATGATTTCATTTGGCATGTTTTGGTTTAATCTAGGGGCTTGGTTAGCGATTGTTCCTGCAACGATTAAGCAATTTTATGGTGTCAAACAATATTCTAAAAAATATGGATTAATGTTTACAGCTTATGGTGTAGGGTCTATCATTGGAACGCTCGTTTCTGGATCGATTATGGATATACTTCGAGGAACGACATACCTGTATATTCTCATATTAGTCTTGATCGTTATTTCTTATTTCATTGCATGGAAAACAAGAATGGTCAATCAGATATAAAAAAAATGGATCTCTTGAGAAATCCATTTGATTTTTAAAAGGTTGATTTAATAACTTTTTTTGAGATGGGTGAAATATCAAACGCTTGAGCATAAGTTAAGTGTGCTTCTTTACCTCTGACAATCATCAAGGCTTCATAGTATTCCTTGTATTTAAAAGAAGAACTATTTAACGCAAACCAATGTTTGGAAATGGCTTCTTGCCACAAGCGGTACCCTTTTTCACTAACTTCAACAAAAACATAAGGATGAAAATCCGTGGGATCTTCCCAGTTTTCTGCATAATATGGACCTGATGCAAAATGAGGTGCATCTTGGCGGATAAATCCCGGTAATGCAGCATAAAATTGTGCATCATTAACGATATGATGGGTTGCTTCATGATCTTTGTGCATCGAGTGTTTCCAATGGGTAATTAAGACATCGGGTTTATGTTTTCTAATCAAATCTGCAACCATGAACTTCATCTCATCATTGACTTGAAGAGTACCATCATCAAAAGGTAAAACGATACTTTCACCGTGTAAAAGGTCGGTAAATGCTTTTGCTTCTTGTTGCTTTTGTATGCGATACTCCTCTAAAGGCTGATGCTTTGGATGTCCTTTTTCACCACTTGTCAATGCGACCGTGATGATGTGATGACCTTCTAGTGACATCGATGCGAGGACTCCACCAGCCGTGAGTTCCATATCTCCAATATGTGCTCCGATGGCCATGATTGTTTTAGGCATGTTTGAACTCCTTTCTCATGTTTGCCCATGAACGAACAATGACAAAGTTTTCACGTTCATAGATTTTTCTTGCTTGATTATTTTCTCCAGTAAATAGTGACATATAATGTGCACCGAGTAATGATAATTCCTTACATAAAGCAGCAAATAGCACTTTTCCAACACCTAGTCCCCGATAAGCTGAATGAACACCTATCCCTGCAAAATATCCTCTGAGACTCTGCTGGACGCGAAGTGGATCTGTAAACCCGATGATATGACCGTCATGAGAAGCGACCAATACGGGTTTATTGTCTTCAACAGCTTGGGTTATTTCTTGTTGCCAATAAGGGTTTTTAAGATCATCGAATAATTGTTGAAGACCGTGGTGTATTTTAGAATCATATAAGTTGACTTGAATGTTCTTTTCGAAAAGAGATTTGCTCAGTTCTTCAATTTTATTCGAGTAGGTAAAGCATTGAATGTTACGATAGTAGCTATTTTGTTTAGCAAACTCCACATATCCATTTTTCTTAAAGAATAGGTGAGCAATAGAATCATAATCAACACCTGGTGCATTAGGATGATCGTGCTGATTGGTTAGTGGAATGATCCATTCTAATGTCATCGGATTAAAGAAAATGATATCAATTGAAATTAACTTTGGATATGTTTTATGGATTTCATTTTCAAATTGATTTAATAAAGCTGTTCCATATCCGCGATGTCTAAAAGAAGGTTCAATAAAAATCATTGTGAGATAAGCTTTTGCTTTTGAAGTATCAATAACGCCACTGATGAATCCTACAGGTTGATGATCGACTTCATAGGCGTATGATAGTATAGGAAAAGATAACGTATTTTCGATGAATTTTGAAATAAAGACGTCTTGATTCATTGGTTTATACAGGAGTTCTCCATGATGAATAGCTTGATGCCATATAGTAAAGATGTGCGATATGTCTTTCTTTTGAATCTTTCTTACACCCATATCAAAAAACCTCCACGATCAATATAATTCTATTATACCTAAGCACGAAATGGATGTTATCGATTCTCTAAATTCTTGTTGATTTTTTCAAGTTTTGGTCACAATGTACGCGAAGACATGCTAATAAAACCACACGATTTTAAATATATGTCAAAAATAAAAACGGCTTAAGCAAGCCATTTATCAATGTTTAATGAAATACACGATCACGTTAGAAAAAAAATTAATGTCCAACTCCAAAGATAAGAAGTCTCAAAAACGCCCAAATGAGGATGATCCCAGGTGCAATTAAAAAAATATAATTTAACACGAAACCAATCCAATAAATTATGCTCCTAAAATTATTCTTGATGCGTATGAAACTGATAAGAACTGCAGATAATGATGCAATCCAAGCAAAAAGGAAAAGTAAGATATCATCTATTTTAAGTTGGTCTAAAAAGTTACCTAGAATACTGTTTCCCCAATATCCTAATGGGTATATGATTATACCTATAATGAAGATGATCGCATTGATTTTTTTGTCATTTTTAATGAATGAACTCCACATAACATAATCCCCTTGATTGATGACATTTGATAAAAACTATAGATCATTATTGTTCAAGCATGAATCATATGATATTTTAATCCTCTTGATCTTATCCAGGTGTTTTCCTTTGAAGTATTTTCGTTAATCTCTTCCTTAGGATAGATGATTGAAAAAAGTCTTTGAACACCATCATAATAAATGGCTGACTCATGATGAAATCAATATTGATGTTTGCTGGAGATAAATTGAACTGGATGATATTCTCAAAGATTAAGATTATTTTCATACCTTGATTGATTTGAGATTCTATAGTCACTTTAAGTTCAGCCAAATCATCAAAAGGGTGTAAAGAGTTTTGATCACTTCTTGAACTACCGCTTGTATAGATGATTTTGGTAATTACTGAATCATTAAAATAGCCACAGCGTTTTTTCATGGTTGCTATGGATTGTTCATCTTTGACATCGATGAAATCATTGTATAAACGTCTAGTGTATTCCATTTTTGTACCTTGGATTGTGTTTAGGTTTATTATAGCATAAAAAAAACCTACGCTATATGATAGGTAGGCGTTTAACTCGCACGAACACTGTTGAGCGATAAAGGAAGACTTTATGGCTTAGTTAGCCTGTGGGGTGCGAGTAGCATGTAAGTTGTCTTGTCATACCCAAAGTGCTGTGTGTATATTCCTCAATATATATATAAAACAGGCATATTTGAGATAAAATGCAATCAATTTGAAGTTTGTTTTCTAATGATAGAACGAAGTTTGAATAAAAAAATCGAACCATATAAGGATTGAGATGATAAAAATTGTTTGGATTTTGAGGGGAGATGGATTCTAACAATCAAAATTGAGGGGAGACAAAGTGAATATAGTATAACAAAAAAACACTTACAGTTCTTTTAGAAACCAATAGTGCTTTTTGTGTGAAATATTAAAATATCACAAATTCGATAAGAGAGAAACATATTGCATACAATACTGCTCCACCTTTTACACCAAACCAAATTCCTAAGAACTGATCTGATGCCCTCATGATTAAACCTGCTACAAAGAATGCAATAAATCCAGAAAATGCAATACTTGGTAAATTCAATATTGGTTGTAATGCAGATAAGATGGTACTGCCTTCTTTAATACCGAAAAATACGAATACTGCTATTATGGCAAAAATTGCTAATACATTTGCTTTACTCGCTCGTTTCATCACTGTTTCCCCCTTTCGTATAAATTCTTGTTAGTGCATATTTGATAAATAAGTTCACTACTAGTGTTAATAGAATAACTAAAAGAAGCATTGCAGCGAACTCATTATTTCTTTGTCCTATTAAAACAGTAATTAAGAAAAGAAAGAACATAACGAAATAGTATGAGTAACTTGATGATTTCAATTGAATATCTCTTCTGGTTTCATCATAATGTTTGATCGTTCTTTTTCTTAAAACGCTTTTGTTTTTAAATGTAATAAGACTTATAATGAAAGCGATTAATCCAACTATGAGTAATGACATTGTCCAACCTAATGAATCGCTACCCAAACCATCTATCTTTATCAAAAATAGAATGAAAAGAACAATCCCCAATACTAAGTAGATAGAACTCAAAACTAGCTGAGCGATAACACCCTTTTTAAAGTTTAACTCCTTTTTATGATTATTCATTTATATTATCCTCCAGTTCTGAAAAATCAAATATATCTTCAATAGTTTTTCCGAAGTACTTAGCGATCTTATACGCTAATTCCAAACTCGCTGTATACTTATCAATTTCAATCGATGTGATTGTTTGTCTGGTAACAAAAACTGCATCTGCCAGTTCAGTTTGAGATATCTTTTTTTCTTTCCGTAATTCAGCTATTTTATTTTTCACAATAAACACCTCTATGCAAAGTTAGCTTTGCATTTATAGTATATCACAAAAAAGTACTGTGTCAATAGTTTTTGCAAAGTTAACTGTACAATAATAAATTATGGGATTTTATCGTCACTGAATTTTGAACTGATACCAAAAACCTTTACTTAGTGTAAATTAGAATATATGCAGGAGGTATCCAGTGAAAGATAAAAAGAAAAAGAATAGACTATGGAGCGGAGAATTCAATTTAAAGGTGGTCTTAGACATCATTGAAAATGAACTCTCATACAGTCAAGCAGCACGTAAATATGACATGTATTTATCATCAGGAAGTCTAAATGACACGCTGCCTGCTAGGTGGGTTTATCAATATAGACTCTATGGTAAAGAGCGATTTTTTCAAACACCTAAAGATTATCGTAAGAATCCAGTTAGACAGTTCCATAAACCATCTAAAGAGGTAGAACAGGATTTAGAACTGAAAGTCAAACATCTAGAAATGGAACTAGAATACACAAAAAACTCATCGCCTTAGTTCAAAAACATGAACGAACAAACAAAAATACCAAGTAGTCAAAGAATTAAGGCGAAAAAATGCATTAAAAGATCTACTTGAGATATCGGGACTTCCAAATCTGTTTATTATTACTATGAGTACCATAAAGAGACAGATAAATATCATGATATAAAGATTTCGATTTCAGAGATTTTTGAAGCGAGCAATCGAACATATGGCTATAGACGCATCAAACTCGCACTTCAAAACTTTTATCAGATCAAAATAGCGTATAAGACGGTCGTTAAGCTCATGAAAGAACTACATATCGTTTGTAAAGTAAGAAAAAAGAGATATCGCTATATCTCTCAAATATCGAACAACATCACACCTAATCTACTCAAAAGAGACTTTAAAAAGGATGATCCTGATATCGCATGGGTCACTGATGTCTCAGAGTTTAGATTCAATCGTAAACGATAATATCTATCTGTCATACAAGACCTCTATAATGGCGAAGTCAAAGCATACCAAATATCTAGAAGTCAAAACCAGGACTTGATTCTTAGAACACTTAAGAAAGCGATTGACCCAAATGAAGACTTATCAAGGCTTCTCATACACTCTGATCAAGGTATCCTATATCAATCCCCTAAATATCGTAATTACCTTAAGAAATCATCATTTACTCAATCTATGAGCTATGAGCGCTAAAGGCAACGCTTATGATAATGCAGTGGTTGAAAGTTTTTTCGGGACACTGAAATGTGAAACTATCTATTTACAAAAGGTTAAGTCATTAGCTGACTTAATTCGAACCATTGATGAGTATATCTATTGGTATAATCATGAAAGAATCAGACTTACTTTAGGTGGTTATTCTACTATCCAATATAGACTCATGAATCAATAAATGATACAATAACTACATAGAACATAAAGTACATGAAATTGGTATCAATTCAATTTCTAATCATATTTGAAAGGTAGGGACAGCGGTGAGAATTGATCTACATTGTCACACGAAAGCCACGAAGCTATCAGAATCGGTTGGAAGGAATGTTGACAAAGAGACTTTTATGAAGAAAATTACAGATAATCAAGTGCGTATTGTTGCAATAACAAACCATAATTCATTTGACTACACGCAATACTTGGATTTTGTGAATTCTCATTTTCAAGTCTGGCCAGGTGTCGAACTGGATGTAAAAGGGAACAATAGCCATGGTCATTGCTTGCTGGTTGCAAATCCAAGTGATGTGGCGGAATTTAAAACTATCATTGATGACATAACAGAAAAGACAACGCCCGAAACATTTATAATAACCGTTGAGGATCTATGTACCAAAATAAGTGGATTACGAATGATTGTAATTGCACACTATGGTAATAAAAAGCCTTCTTTATCAGATACAGATATTTCGCTTATGCAATCATTGCTATCAAATAAATCTGCTTTTTTCCTTGAACCTCAGAATCTGCGTAGTGCAGGTATTTATTGTGCGCACGACATAAATGCCATAGTTGGATCAGATCACCATAACTGGGCAACCTATCCTGGTGATAATACTGAACTTCCAGAGTTGAAACTACCGATAGAGAACTTTGACAAGTTTTTTTTACTAGTTAAAAAGGATAAACAAGTCATTAAAACTTTTCTGAATTCAAAACTTTACGGGACAATTGAAGTAAATCCATTTTCAGACTGTAAGTTACGCATTGATGTGTTTAATGATATCAATGTTATCTTTGGTGGAAAAGGAACTGGGAAAACCGAGATCCTAAAATCTATTGAGAAGGTCTTTCAACAATCTGGTACGAATGATGTAGCTAAATATTACGCTAGTGACAAAAAAATCACCTATGAGCAAATGACTGCTGTATCTGTTACTAATGACGACTTTTCTCTCCTCAACATAAATAACTGCAGTGATTCCTTTACTCATATTCGAGAATGGACGGAGAAAAGTCTTACCGCAACAAAGAAGTATCACGATTGGTGTAAATCGAGAGACTCCGAATCTCTTGGTAAAAATTTCGGATTTATTAATGCTACTTTTCAGGAAGTAGTCGATTCTACCGTATTAACAAAATACATTTCTTTTTACGACAAGTATAAACAAGGAATTCGTGACCTGCTTGTCGAAGATTTTATCGATTATCTTAGTGAGATAGAAATAGTCCAATTGAAGCAGTCACTAATGCTTTTAGTTGATTCAATGATTAATAAAGTAAAAGATGAGTTTTGTAAGATTAAGGCTCTTGAACTCGAAAAATTCACGATTAATAAAATGAAAGCTATATATAAAGCAAAGAAAGGTATAGAATAAAAACCTTCTGGAACTGGACTTCTCGATCTATACGCGAATTGTATATCAATTCATAATGACGCACACACAATACTTGGAACACTGTCTTCAGATTCCAAGATCACTTTTAGTCTATTAGGAACATTAATAGATAAAGGGAACATTTATCTCAAAAAGACAGTAACGATTAATCCCGAGTTAATCAATTCCAAATACACATTGAAAATCGGGAAGTCAAAAATTCAGATGTTAAGAAATTTGAAGAGTTTACTAGAAGCGATAGAGAAGCATGCATATTCTGACAAAGCGAAAGAATCAATAACGAATTTTAATAATTCGGCTAATTTTGAGAACATCATATCTGTAGAGGATTTTCTTGGAGTTATTGGAGAAACAGTAAAAGCAGACAAAACAACTGTTTATCCTCCATCTAATGGCGAGCAGTCAATGCTGGTTCTGAATTATGCCATTCTTGATGATACAAAGAAATTTTTCGTTCTTGATGAACCTGAGATGAGTGTTGGGCATAAATACATTAATCAAGTCATCGTTCCAAGGCTCAAAGAACTTGCCAGACAAGGAAAAGTTGTCATTGTCTCTACTCACGATGCTAATATTGCAATAAGAACATTACCGTTTCTCTCAATATACCGAGAAGACCTAGGTTCTGGAAGATATGCTACATATCTTGGGAATCCTTTTATAGAAAAAATGTACAACTATGAGAATAAAGAAATGACCATAGATTGGGCAAAAACAAGTATAGATACACTTGAAGGTGGCAAGGAAGCCTTTATTGAAAGGGGAGAAGCATATGGAAAAGAAAGTATATGACGTTAATCTCGAAGAGAGAAACGGAAAAAATGTTATGATTTTTCCACTCAATTCTACTGAGTATTTGATGGATCTCAACTCTGAAGATCAAACCAATCTCAGAACTGTTTTCTATGAAATAATCAAACTTTCATTTTCTGTTATTCCCGAATTCAAATTAGTTTATGACACCTCGACATATACCAAACAACTGTATATCGAAATTGCCACCGAGTACATTAAGCAGCTCAACACTGAGATTTTGAAGATTATTGAAATGCAACCATCGCTAAGCTGATTGTTGGGACGTATAGGATCTGCGTACAAGTCAAGACTAGTTAATTATGTTTACGCCTAAATATAAGCGTTATCTGCCTAAACATATTTTGACTTAAAATATGTTACTGCCCATACATTAACGTTGTCTGACAGAACATATTTTGACTTAAAATATGTACTCGCCTACATTTAATGGCATTTTTTGAAGCAATCGGCGTGTTTCAAAGCATGTAGAGTCTATCACGTTGCTTTCCCTAAAATAGCACTTGTTATATACTTGACACATACTTGACATTACTCATTTTTTAACCGAAATTAATAAAAATTAGCCATCAGATGACCTTCATAGGTATCCGATGGTTTTTTTTGTCTATATGTTCAAATTTCGTCCATTATGGGCACATATTTTTTGTTAAAAAATGGTCTTTT